>LGVC01003654.1_pt1 | contig 42328 bp, 68 predicted proteins | sample 469851 | NCBI WGS metagenome assembly LGVC01 (sample SAMN03857202, study PRJNA290197) | marine sediment metagenome | biome: ocean floor; feature: cold seep; material: sediment; isolation source: sample #5133, Elevator 3A push core 47, collected at Hydrate Ridge North... ...
AGATATAACTACTTGGAGAGAAATTTCAGATTTCTTTTTTCAATTAGAAATAAACGTTGAATTAGATTTTAAAGAAAATAAAATAAATAAAAATAAAAAGAATACCTTAATTAAACAAATACATAAAGATAGAACTTACTCTATGATAAAGAATAATCCTTTTTTGAAAAGAAACCCTCAATTAAAGGACGTATTCAAAAAAGATTTAGAAAAGTCGCTTAATAACTAAACTAATGAACTATGGAGAAAAAATGACAAAAGACAAACCTTGTATAAGATGTGGAAAACTAACATACTCATTTAAAGAATTATGTTGGGATTGTGAAGAAGAAGATAAAATAGAAGTCATCAAACAAGATGTTCTTTCAAATGGAGAAACAAGTTATGAAAAATATATTGTTTGTCCTTATTGTGGAGAACACTATGGAGAAGATGATATACACGAATCAGATGATTTTGTTTGTGATAAGTGTGATAAAGAGTTTCATGTAGAAGTAGATTATGATGTTAGTTACTCAACAAATCAAATAGATTAGTTCGGAAAGTAACTAAGATTATGGAACAAAGAGAAGAAAATGACTAACCAAAACTTATTTATGGCAAAGAAAGATGTTTTAGCACATCAAGACAAAAGAGTTTCAAAAAGAAAAATTCTAATTGAAAAAGGTGAAATTGTGGAATTTAGATTTAATTCACCAAAACATTTTAGAACTATGGAAGATAAATACTTCTATGTTTCTGAAGAAGAATGGGAAGAAAATTTTATAGAAATAGCAAATATTCATTCTGATGTAGTTTGGAAAAACATAGCCAAATTAGAAGAAATATGGAGATTACAATTATTTGATTGGATTCCACAAGGTAAGGAATTATACGAAAAGATGAACAAAGAACTTGAAACTTCGGAAAGTAACTAAAACTAATGAATACCCAAAAGGGCATAAACAAATGAGGTAAAAATGATAGAAATAGAAAATACAAGTATTAAAGGAAGATACAATTTAATTAACACTAAAATAAAGACTTGTGACGATAATCACTGGTTAAGACAACTTTCTAAAGAAGAAGTAATACATTTAGGTAAATCTATATTAGATTTATTAAATTCAGAAAGTCACTAAAACGAGGTAAAAAATGAAAATAAAAGAAACACATACAAGACATTATATTTTTACACAAAAACAACTCAAAGAAAAATTGAATATAAAAGGAGATATTAAATCTTTTGTTTTAAATAAAGGTTTATCTCCTAACGACAAAGAAAATAAAGTATCAAGAGATACAAACGAATATTTAATTGTAACTAAAGAATTAGAAAAAAGTTCCAATAATAACTAAAATCACGAAGAAAACAATCAAATAAATAATAACTTTCAACATTAATTTAATTGATGTATTTAAACAAACAAAGGAGTTCGTAATTAGAAAGAGAAAAGAAATACAAGAAGCTAAAGCTTCTGTATCTCAAATCGGAGATTTAAGATGATAAAACCATATAATCAACCACAAAACAAAATAACAAAAGAAAATAGTATGTTTAACTATTTGCCTGAATGGTATAAATATTATTCTGTAGAACATCAAAAATATATTTATGAAGGAGAAATTATTTTCCAAACAAATATTCCTAAAAACGTAATTGAAAATAAAATTAGATTTAACAATTATCAATTTTGCGAACATAAACAAATAATCATAAACAGACCTGAGATAAATAATTTGGTTAAATATTGTAACAATAAAAAAGATTGCGAATATAAAACTAATGAAAGATTCTGTGAAGAAGAATTAATTAATAAAAACAAGAAGGTGGGAGTATCAAATATAAATTAGTTCCAGTGTGGTATGATCGCATGGTCTTCATTTTCTTATTAATAGCTTTAACTACAACAATTTCTTTTTTAGTATTAGGTAATTATCAAATAAAGAGAAATGAAGAAATTCTAAACAATACTTTGATCCATTACAAAGAAAATTTCAGAACATGGGGATTGTATGATAAAGATGTTAGCAATCTTAATTACACTTTAGGAGGATTATATTATGGAAATGGATATTATTGTGTAAATACTAGATTAAGGAATTTTACAGAAATAGAATTAACAGATAGGCACGAATACGCACATCATTTAGTTAGAGAAGATTATAAACACTTTTGTAGTATAAAAAATGTCAGTGTAAAAAGACAAAAGTAATTAATAATGAAATTTGAAAAATGTTCAAAATGTCATAAATTAGAACATAAATCACGTTCCTTTATAAACTAATTCTTATAAAAATCAATACCTTTATATATAAGTACGTCTTTACAATGTATGTACTTAGTAAGAAAGTATAGAGGTATAAAAATGGAAACAAAATATATAAGAACAACTGAAGTAGCGAAATTGATTAGAAAAGACTTAAAGAAAAACTTTCCTAAAACAAAATTTAGTGTGCAAAGTGAAAGTTATTCTGGTGGAAGTGCAATAAATGTTTATTGGACTGATGGTGTAACAGACAAACAAGTTAAAGAAGTGATTGATAAATATAAAAGTACAGGATTTGATGGAATGATAGATATGTCTTTCAATTATCAACATTATCAACTTCCAAATGGAGAAATAGTTTTTGCAGGTACAGAAGGAACAAGAAATAGTATGGGAGTTTATCCTGAAGTAAATGTTGAAAAACCTGAAGGTGCAGTTCTAGTTTCATTAGGAACTGGTTATTTATTCACAAATAGAAAACTTTCAAAAGAGATTCAGTTGAAAACTGCTAAAGTAATGAAAGAACATTATGGAGATTTAGAAAAAATAGAAGAACCAAAAGTTGAAGAAGATCTAAACAAAAACTTTCAAGCATTCAGTAATTGGTATAATTGGTACCAATTAACGTGGAAAGTTCTTCAAAAAATAGATTTAACAGATGTAGTAGGTATTGAAGCAGATCCTAAATTTGAAAGTGGTGCTATGTTTGAAGGATTTAAAGCAGTTGGAGAGGTGAACTAAGATGTCATACGAAATAGTTAAAAGTATAAAAGTAGATACAAAGGAAAATAAAGTTTTTGTAACTTCAGCATGTAACAATGTTTATCCACGAACTTATGAAAGATGGGAAACACCATCTTTTTCAAAGATATTAGTTGAACAAGGAAAAGAAGAAGTTGAAGCACAGATTTTAAAATCTTTTGAAAGTGGAAATTTTCAAGGAGGATCAGTTAAATACATGAACGCTTTAAAAGTTCTAATATATGTTTTTAATGAAGAATATGCTAAATATAATTGGCATTTAAATCATGGAGAATATGGAAGTGAACAATATATTAAAAATCACGAAGATAGAAATTCAAAAGAGTTTATAGAACTTTTAAAGAAATGTTTGAAGTACTCAAAATCAAAAGCTAGATATGTAATATTTAAAGATAGTCATGGAACTAAAATTTATGGTAAGAGAACTAAAAATTACATGAAATGGAGTTCAGACATTAATTATGCAACAAAGTTTAACTTTGAACAAGAAGCTAAAGATAATATTTGGGCTAGTTTCAAAGATGAATGGAATGTAATGGAGATGGTGATTTAAAATGAATAAACAAGAAAAAAGTATGGATGAAGAAAAATTTAAAGAAATTTACACAAATAGTAGATTAAGACATGATGTGGCATATGCAGTTGAATGTTTAGATGATGATAATAAATTTAAGTATTTTAAAGCAATAAGTTATCCTCAAAATTACATAGTAACTAAAGAACAAATGAAAATAGCTTTAAAAGTAGGCATAAAAATAATAAAAAAAATATTAGAAGAAAACAAAAATAATCTTTTGTTTGTTGGAATGGGTATGAGTTTTGAACCAAAAAATGAAACTTATGCAAACAATCATAGAATAAGAACGAACTTCATTAATGATGCAGGAGAAGAATGTTTTATTGAATTAGGAACTAATACAGATAATTCATTTATGAGATGCGATCATAGTTTTAAAAGAATAATAAATGAAGAAGAAAACAGAAACGAAAAACAATTTGGAAACATTGAACGTAACCTGAAAGGAGTAAAATACACATACGAAAATATTTTAAAATTAGTTAATGAAACATTTGGTTGTAGTTTTAAGAAATGTTTAATTGATAATTACAACGTAAGTCCTGATGATGTGATGTGTATTAGTAAAGCAGGTGAATCAAAATGAGAGATATGAAAAATAGAATATTATTTGATTCAATAGCAAAATATTCAACAAAACAACTATTAGATCTGTGGGATGAATCAGAAAAACAAATGATGTCTTTAAATTTAGCCGATGTAAGAGAAGCTATTATGGATACTCTAAAAGTTAGACATCCTAAAGAATATCAAAAGTGGGAATATTCAGAACATCCTAATGACAACATACACAATTATATAAAAGGTGAATCTACATGAATACTAAACTAAAAACTCAAATAAGCAACATGACAAAGAAAGAATTAGAAGAAGTAAAGCGAAAAGTAGATAGATTGCTTTACATTGAAAACAAAATGAAATTTACAGGAGAAGATTAAGATGAAAAAAATTAAAATAAAAATACCAGACAAAGAATATGTAGCAGTTCTACATAAACACGTAAGAAAATCAGGAAATGGTGGTGGGATCTCAGCACCAAAAGAATTCATAGGATGTAATGTTATTGTCTTAGTAGAAAAATATCATCCAATAAAAGATATGAATATAGCAAAGAAATATGTTAAATCTATGACTTAGTATCTAAAACAACTTTGCTAGGTTTAACAGATGTATCTATAATTACACTTCGTTTGTTGAAATCTTTATTAGCCATCTTAATAACATTACGATTAATAGTGTTTCCTTTGGCTTTAATAATACCTAAAGGTACATATCGACCTTGACTAACAAATCTTCGTGAAGCCCTTGTAATAGCCACATGTGGATGTAATTGAGTTCCAAATGTAGAAATTTCATAACCTTCATCCATAAATTCTTTAACCAATTTTAAATTCTTATCAAAATTAGCAAGAGTACGATCTAAAATTATATCTTTCTTTTCTCGTAAAGCTTTCTTTACAAGTTCTGTTTCTATATCACTACTTTCTTCATGCAATAAAGAAGCATGAAGTAATAAATACTTCTTAACTGGACTTGGACTATGTTTAGCCAAAGCTTCCTTTATATCATCATTATTAATAGTTATTGCACGTTCTCCAACATAACTTTCTAATTGAGATTTTCCTGAACCAGCAACTCCACCAAAAATATAAATATCAGGATGTTTAGAAGAAATATCTTCAGCAAGAATTTTATCAATAATTTCTTTATGAACTTTTTTACGTTCAGCAGTGTATTCTCCATTAACAGAAAATTCAGCTTTAGTATCTTTTCCAGCTTCAAAATCTTCTAAAACTTCATATAGTTCATCTAAATGTTCTTTTTTAACATTTTTTTCAATATAATTTTTTCCTTCTTCAATACTTTCATCCATTTCTTTTTCAGTTGATAATTTAGCAATCATATCAGACATCTTAGATTTTTTCTCTTTCTTAGAAAAATCTAATTTAGAAGTATCTATTTTTTTTAAATCAGGAAACTCAGGATCACTTCGACTATGAGAACGAACTGAAGTTCCATCTTGTCGCCTATAAGTGTTTACATTTACCACACTATTTCATCCCCAAAAATTGTAAGAATTTATAAAAATAATCTCTCCAAAAGCTAAGTAAGAACATAAGACCTGAAATAAGTCCTGATATGTACCAGTTAGCGTGATATAATGAAAATATCATACCAATAAACATTAAGAACATAACTACGTTCAAAACCAATCTTTTAGGTCTTTTTATCATTCTGCATCACCATATATTTTTCTAGTATCTTTAATTGCTAGTTTAATTCCATCATCACTTATATTATTAAAAAACTTATCTTCTCGTACTTTATCAAAAATAAATTCTAATGAACTAGTTCTATTAGTTAATACAATTCCTTCTAAAACATCAGTTTGATCACTAGATAAAGTTACAGATTTATTATTATGAACTCTATCTATGAATTCTTTACTTTCATAAAAATCGTGAAATGCTTTCAAAGAAGATTCTTCAACTTCTTCAGAAGAACCATATTTAGCAATAGCTTTATCAACTAAAGTATCATCATCCAAATATTTGATTTTGTCTTTATTAGCCTTTTCAAGAAATTTATAAACATAGTTATAAACTTCTTTTTTATCAACATTCAAATCTTTATAGGCACTAGACTCAGGTTTTAAAAGATTACCTTTCTTAAGTTCTAATTCGTATTCTGATTTCTTTTTTTCAGCAATTTTGAATTTATTAGTTTTAGCCAAAATACTCATACCATTATCATCTTCCAGAATTATAGAAAATACACCTATTTCTTCTTCTTCAATAAAGATTTCAGCATTAGATTTAATCATATCAGCATTAGATTTAATCATATCAGACATCTTAGATTTTTTTTCTTTCTTAGAAAAATCTAATTCAGAAGTATTAACTTTCTTCAACTCAGGAAACTCTTGATCCTTTCTATTATGAGAACGAACAGAAGTTCCATCTTGTTTAGTATATTTTGTTACATTTATCATTCAGCATCACCTAAATCAACAAGTCTAAATTCATAAGCCCATTGCCAAAAATTTCTTCTTTCATTAACAATATCTCCATCAGAATCAATTTCATAATCTGCAACTAAATTTACAGGAATCCATAAGAATTTAGCTTTTCTTTCAATTTGAAGCATAGAAGTATCTCTTTGTCCAGAAGAAGTTTCTAATCTAATTTGACAATTTTCTTCACAATCATAAAGTTTCTCTTGATGATTGATTTGAAATTTTTCCATATTACGAACAAGTTCTTGAGAACGTAATGTAGATTTAATTTGAATTTCAGCTTGATCTAAATTCTTTAAACTATTTTCAATAGGTTTTCCTTCAGAATCTACTACACCATTACCAGCACTTACAAAAGAAACACAAAGTATTGCGATTAACATTAACATAATTATTTTTTTCATTTTAATCCACCTTTATTAACAACTACATAAGTTGTAGTACCTAAAACTATTAGTCCAAAAGAAATCCACATACCTACATTTAATTCAGGAAAGAATACTTCTTTTATAATTTGAGTTGCATTATTAAATACAACAACAGCAACAGACAAAATAGTTATCACAAAAATTATGAATTTAGAATAATTCATCCAAATACCCCTAAAGAGAAAAGTAATAATATTGTACCACCACCAACAAAAGTGATTAGTAATACTTCATCCCAATGTTTTCTCCACCATTTTTGAAATTTAGTTTTCTTTTTCATCTTAAATCACCATTAAGTAGCAAGAAAAGGAATCGAACCTTTGATCTTCGGATTATGAGTCCGATGTGATAGCCACTACACTACCCTGCTATAAATAAAAACGAAAGGATTTCTCCTTTCAAAAAAAGAAAAAAATTTATTGTGGTTCTATTGCTACAGCAATATCCAAACCATTGTGTGTTGTATCTGCACTTTCATCAACACCAACTGAAGCTGGATCTTCTGTATCATCATCCATGATGTAACCATACTTAACGTCACCAGACTTATCAACACTATAACTTCCATCTAGGAATACAGCACCGAAATAAGTATCGCCGTTAGCTGTTGGTTGAGTTGTATCATCAGAATCAAATACGAACTTCAATTTACCAGTATCCATGTTTTCTTTTAACATGATTGGTGTACCGATAGTGTAACAATGTTTGAAACCTTTTTCAGATGTAGAAGCATTTGTATCATCATACATAGTAATACTTGCTGAATCTAATGTATCTGCTACATTAACTTCAGTCCATCCACTTACAGACATTTCAAAATCATCAGCTTCATCGCCTAATATCCAAGTACATATAGTATCTAATTGATAATTAACGTTTGCACCACTATTACTTAATTTGAAGTAATAAACTTCATTGTCAGAAGCAGAAACATCGCCACCAGCATAATCTGCTGTGTTGTTAGCGTGATCATCAGCTGTTAAAGCATCTTGATCTGTGTCGTATGCAGTGATAACTAAATCAGTTGTAGCAACAGCAGTATATACTTCCATATCTAAGATTTCTTGTGTTCCTGAAATTTTCTTACCAAGAACAGGAGTACCATAATATGTTGCACCAGTTACATAAGCATCAGCAGTATCTCCAACAACAACTAGTGTGGTTGAATTTGCTTTAGCATCATTAACTAAAGTATCATCATCTTGATTTACAATTGTCCAAGTTGGATAAATTTCTGTTTTAGCACCTTGATCTCCCCAAACACCTGTAAACGCATTAAAATTCAATGTTGAGCTAGTTCCTAGTTCGATAGAATTAGGTAATGGTACGCCTGTTTCAGGATCTACTACTCCTACATTGTCTGTACTTCCACCTAACGTCATAACGAAACCGACTGCTAGAATTATTGCGATAATACCAACAATCCAAAGACCTGTATTACCACTATTTTTTTTATAGTTTTTTTTTCTTGCTATATAAATCACCTGTTGTTTGTCAAACACATATTCTTGGCTGTCGAAACAGCATAGCACAACAAAACACACTCTTAAATTGACTGGTTAAGAGATTCTTAATGTTGCCCTGTTTTTGTGTGCAGAACTCACGAAAGTAATATTTCCATGTTCACTTAATCACACAAACCTATACTACACTATATATGTTGTAGTTATAAAGCTTGTGCGAAAGTCATTATATTTGATTATAAAACATATAAAACTATTATATCCTTCATAGCTGATTATAAAAGTATTATAAACTATATCAACACATATAAAAGTATTATAAACTATATAGTCAGATATAATAGACTTTGAATACAGAGCCTGTAAACAAACAACACTCGCACAAGCTTTATATATAAAATAGAATAAAATAGAACCATGAAAAATCATAATAAAAAGATTTGGGCGAAAATTAGGTTGAGTTTTTGGCTTTTATGGAGTTCTACAGGAGTAATATTATTTTCATTTGGAATGTTAGCACTATTTAATTCTCAGGGAACAAAGATACCAGTAATTATAGGTGCTTCAATGATAATTTTAGCAATATTTTTAGGAAAGTTTACAACTGAAACTTCAACAGCACAACAATTAAGAAAAAAATAGAAAATGGAAAAAAAACAAAACGCATGGGATAGATTATTATCTAGTGGGAAGGATGCTCTACATCCAGTTAATTTAGCCATAAAACTTTTAATTTTCTTCATTTTTGGTGTTCTTACAAATTTCAAATATTTAGTATTCGGATTAGATCAAGCAACACCGAGAATAATTGCACAGCCAACATTTTGGTTCAAAGCAGGGGTTTTTCTTAAAGTTCTAAGTTTGACAACATTAAAAGGAATGTGGATAGGATTTGCTTCTCTATGGAAAACATTACTTGACTTCTTTAAAGGTTCAATAACTATAGGAAGCATAGGTTATGCAGTCATGGTTTTAATTTTCGGAGGAATTGCTGTTTACATGTGGGTTTCTTTATTTTTCGATATAGGAGATTTAGCCAAAGGAAAACATTACCCCAAATCATGGGCGATTATAACAACAATAATGTTAATATTAGTAGTATTATCACCTATAGCATACATGTCTTTAGGTGGAGAAACTTTAACTTCAGATATTATTGAAGATGAAGATGCAATAATAGATGGAATGAATTCAACAACAAATGAAACTCAAGGAGTTTTAACAAACACAATAGACTTAACTGGTGGTTCTTAAAATGGAAAATAAATATAAAATAATTTTTGCTGTAATAGTTCTGACAACGCTTTTAATGACTGGTGTGAGTGTTATTCACGCAGAAGAATATGAAGGAATTCCTGAAGATATTCCTGAAAACTATATAAAACAAGATGGAACAGAGTTATATGCTGTAGATATGGAAGGAAATTTAATAGGAGAAGCCAGACCATTAACTTTATGGGAAAATTTTATTGCTTTATTTAGACCACAAGCTTTTAGTTTTACAGATTTAAGTAGTATAGATCAATCAAATCCTTTTAATACACAAGCAATTTGTTCAGTAGAAGAAACAAGTATAGAATTTGCACATCCAATAGGTTTAGACAAGAAATTAGGTTATGGTTGTGATGTAGGACAACACTTAGTATTCAAAGGTATAAGTGGAGATTATTCATACCCTGCAACATCACCTATATTATTTGAAAAAACTTGGTTAAGAACAGCTTATGCAGATTTACCAAATTTTAAAGATCATTGGACTGATAATTATGAATTTACATTTAAAGTAATGTGTTTGGATTGTACGGAATCAGTACCTGATAATTATGAACACGCTTGTTTAACTTTTGATAAAACAGCATGTGTACAAATAGATGACTTTTTATGTAACGAAAATACGTGGTATGATTTTGAAAGCGTATGTTTAACAAAAATAGAATATGATGAACCTGAACCAAAATATGAATGTAATGATGGAATAGATAATGATAATGATGGAAAAATAGATTTAGCAGATAGTGGTTGTTCTTCTTCAACAGATAATTCAGAAGCATACACACCAACTTATGAATGTACAGGCTCAATCCCTTCAGGTTCAACTAAATGTGCCAATGATGATTCAAGCTTAACTTCAACACTAGCATGGGCTTCTGTAGATAGTTGTACTTCAAGAAAATGCGAATATACAACTTCAACTACCTCTTTAGATATAAATTTTGATTCAGCTACTACAGATAAAGATTCTTATTTTATAGGAGAAACTATTTTAGTAAAAGGTGTAGCAACTATTAAAGGTCAAGCAACAAATTCAGTTATAGAAACATCTTTAACAGATAATTGGTATTCTGAAATTACAGCTTTAAGCATAACAGCAGAAAGCGAACTAGATAAAGGAGTTTGTGGAGACGATATAACTACAGGTGTACTTTTCACAGCAAAAGACACAACAATCTCATTCACTTTACAAATGACTGCAAAAGTAGAAGGAAATTATAAATTAAAAGTAATTTCTTCACCATTTTGTCATTCAGGTATAGAACTTGATGAAACTTTTGTTTCTTTCAAAATATTACCTAAAGGAACTACAACAGAATGTAGTGATGGTATAGATAATGATGACGATAGAAAAGTAGATATGGAAGATTCAGGATGCGAAAGTGCATCAGATGATGATGAAAGCGATTCTAAAGTTACAGAGTGTAGCGATGGAATAGATAATGATAAAGATGGTGAAATAGATCTTGAAGATTCAGCATGTATTTTTGCTTCAGACATTTCAGAATCCACTCCACCTTTTAAAACACAATGTAATGATGGTATAGATAATGATAATGATGGAAAAATAGACTTAGCAGATGGTGGATGTTTAAATGTTGAAGATGATGATGAAGGATGTTCTCATATAGATACAGAAGAACACCCCTCAGGTTCAACAGGCGATGTTTGTGAAATAGAACCATTAACATTTTGGGAAAAATATTTTAATTTCAAAGATGATCCTGCAAAAGCGTATGGCTTGAGTGCAGGAATTTTAATAGTTTTAATATTGATAGGAATTTTGATTTTCCAAACAGGAAATAAACCTAAAAGAGGTAAATAAAGATGAAGAAGAAATCAAATAAAGGACTTTATTGGGCGTTAGGAATAACTATTTTAATATTATTAGGTTTATTCTCACAAGGATTTATTTTAGCACCTTTAGAGAGAACAAAATATATAGAAGCACTAACATTTGGCTATATAAAATGTTTACCAACAACTATTAATCCTGTAGTAAGATATATGGCTTCACAAAGTGCCACATTAGATGGATTTGAAGATTATAGGGCAGGAAATTTCCAACAAGTAGATATGGCTAATTATGAAGTAGCAACACCTTATACTTGTAAAGATTTTATAGGTATGAATGAAGAATGTACAATTACTATGGAAATTACTGATGATGATTTAACACCTTTCGCAAGTACTTTCGCACAATTAGTTTACATAAAACAACCAAACAGCGTATCTTTTAGTGAAGATAATGCAATAACTTTAGATGGTGGTGTAGGGGGTTATAATATAGGAAAATCAATAACAATACCTATGCTAAATGACGATGTTTTATGGGTAATTTATAGAGAACATAGTGGATTAACTTTAAAAAAGTTCAACGAAAAAGTTAAATTCATTGCTAATGGTCAATCATACGCATTACATGACTTCAACATATTTTCACCAACAAGTGGTCAAATTATGGATGGAGTTAGAACAGGAAATTGTTATTTAGAAGATGAAGTTTACAAAGATAGAAAAATTCAATATGCAGATACAGGTATTATAAATTTAGATGCTAGTGCAGATTGGGAAAATGTAAATAAAATAGAAGGAACTTATACTTACTTCGCAGGATTTGTAACAAGACCTAATTTTGTAACAGAAATCTTTGAAGGAAAAGAAGCTTATTGTATGGATGATAAAATGTATGAAACTTTAGAAATTAAAGTTAATGATTTTACATACAGCGTAGTAAATTATGATGCTTCAGGATATATAGACGATGTAGTATGTTGTAGTGGAGATGAAACTCCAGATAAGTTATGTCAGGATCACAAATGGGTAGATAAAGAAGATGCAGTATGTGATTTAAGTAAAGGAATTTTTTGTCCTCAATCAACATACCAACCTTTTGAAGGAACAGATTACAAAAGATATGAATGTGTAGATGGTTTATGTGTTGCAGAAATACTTGAAACAGATTGTAATGATAACCTAGATTGTCCTTCAGGAGAAGTTTGTGTAACTTATACAGACTTAACTAAAAACTCTTGTGTAGAACAAGGTAGTGGTGGAGAACCTGTTTGTGGAGACTTAAAGTGTGAATTAAATGAAAAAGAAACATGTCCAGCAGATTGTATTATAAAACCAAGACCAAGTTTTGATGCAACATATATCATAGCAGGTCTAATAGTATTAATAATAATACTTTTAATGCTAATAATTAAAAGCAATATGAAAAAGGTGAAAAAATAATGGTATCTTTTCCAACTATATGGGAACTATTACTGCCTAACTTAAACACCTTCACAATAATTATGGGTTTAATTATATTGTTAGGATTCGTATTGATTTGGTTCTTCGGTGCTTTTTTGAAAAAATGGGGATGGAAGAAAAACGTAAAAGGATTTATGGGAATTGCATTAATCTTAATGATTTTGTTTTCAGCGTTTGAAGACACAATTAAATCTTCAGCAGGTCAATTATGGCTGTGGATTTTAATAGTTTTAGGAGTTGCAGGAATTTTAATATTTGTAGATTTCAAAAAACTATTTAAGGTGAAAAAATGAAAGAAAAAACTAAAAAACAATTAAAATTTTATAGTATTATATTAGCCATAATATTAATTGTAGGTACTTTAATATTCTTTATTATTCAAGAAGGAAATTCTTCTAAAATTCCTGAACAAGTTGAAGAATCATTAATTCAATCATCTAATTATAAATTAGAATTTATTGATCCTATAAATAATGATGAAGCATATAGTTGGCGTTATGAAAGATTAACCATAGATATTCATCCGATATTGGATGATGGAGATTATATACATGAAAAAGGATATATAATAGTTTATGGAACAAATGAAGATTTACCTTTAGATATTGATGTATTGGCTCGGAATTCAAGAGTACAAAAAGATGTTTGGTTTGTTGAAGAATTTTTATCAGAATATGAACATCAACTATCACACGAAAATATTTGGGAAATTGGAATGTTTTCTATAGAAAAATTAGGCTTTGAACATTTTGATGTGACAATAGAAAATAAAAAATATTATCCAAGTATAGGAAATACCAATATCCTTTACACAGGAGACATAATTATAGAGATATGGGGTTCAGATACAGATTTTGCAGATGCAAAAATGTTAGATAAATTAGAATTACATTATGAATAGGTAAAATAAAATGAAAAAGAAAGATAAATTAAAAATTTGGACAGCTTTACTCCTTATAGCTAGTGGAGTATTGTTTGAAAGAAGTTTTTTAATGTCTTTTTGGTTTTTGATACCAGCAATAATTATGTTTATATTAGGTGTTTGGATCATAAGAAGAATTTAATAAAAGGTGAAGAAAATGGCATTAGAACAAAAAACACTACATATTATTACAGAAGCCTTAGCGTTACCTTTTGGAATATTCCTTATATGGGTAGGATCAACAATTAAAGCTAAGAAATGGATCAAAGTAGGTTTAATCATAGGTGGAATTGGAAATATTTTAATCGACACGTATATGCTTACTACTTGGTAACAACAATGATAACAACAATAATTTCAATAATAATCGGACTAATATGGATTTATGTACTTTACAAAATAGCACAAAAACAAGAACCATACATTTTCTACATAGTATTATATGCTCATTTAATATTGCCAATAATATACTTAATAATTTTATCTCCAGCGATTTTATCAACTCTAAGTCTAAAACTCTCCTCGTGGCTTATCTTTCTGCTATTAATATTCATAGCAGAAAGAATAGCTTGGGGCGTAGCTTTAAACGAAGTTGCAGGAAACAAAGAACTGGGATGGTTTTATGTAATTTATCCTATTCCTTTAATGTGGTTAATCTATAGAATCAGTAAGGTGAAACAGAAATGAAAAAGAACAAAAGATTCAAAGAAAATAGATCTAATTATATGTGGATTGGTTTAGGTGTTATAATCATTGTTGGAATAATTATAACATATAATATTTGGTGATTAGTATGAAGCAACGAACTTTAGAGAGTGTTCAGTTCGCAAGGAGTAAGAAATGAAGAAAAAGAAAAATTCAAATAAAATGCTTATAATTTTAGGAGTAATACTTTTAGCAATAACTGGTTTCACAATGTTCTCAATAATCGGTGACGATGGAATAGTTTGTGAATTTCCTTTAGGTGGAGGTTCTTGTACTTACAATATAACTTTAGCTGAAGCGAGAGAATTCTCAACATATAACGCAGAATTATCTTTTGAAGCCATTTCAAATGGAATTTATGAAGATGAACAAATAGTAGAACCTGAATTAATTCATTCAAGATTAGATAGCAGAAGCGATTTTCCTCCAACAACATACAATAAAAAATATTATCTTTACAAAATACCTTATGATTATTTTGATTTAAAAATTAGTTCAGAAACAGATACAGAATGTACTTCTACTGAAACTTCTGTTTCAGCATCAAAAGTTAATGTTGAAATTTATGGAATAGATGATGATTATACTTTAGATGGTTTCAAAGTATGTGGTCAAAGAGATTCAAGTTTATGTAATAATTTCCCTAAAGATTATTTAGCAAGACAATATGCTTATGGAGGGGATGTTTTTAGTGAGATACTAAATCAAAGAACATTACCAAACAACGAAGTTTCTAATCAAGCATGTAATATAAAAATATGGACTTTAAGCGAAATAACAACTGATTTGAGGTCAAGTAACATATATCACGATACAACAGGATTTAGACGAGATGAATTTATTGTTTATACAGAAGAAACAACTTATGTTCCTCCAAAAGCAAAAGCAGTAGCAAAAGTTCCTTTAGTTAAAGTTTCAAGAACAAGACCAATTTATCCAACAGACTTAAAAATAGAAATTGAAGATTTTGAAGCAGATACAATGGAAGGAGAACATTCTACAAACATTTCAACTCTAGATTTATCAAGCGTAGTTAATTTTAAATGTAACAGAGAAACTAATATTGATGAATGTGTAATTCCAATAACATTCACTTCCACAACAGGAGGAATTATGTACGTTGAAGAAATTTTTGATGTAAAAGTAGTTATAGCTGGAGAAATACTAGAAGAATTAGAAGAACAAGAAACTAATGTTACAATACCAACAAATGTAGTGGGTGATGATATAGAAAAAGAACCTTCTGTACCAATAGCAACAATAGATGAAGAAACTAATGAAGTAATATTAAACGTAGGATCTTCTCAAACAAAAATTAAAGGAACTACAATTTACATAATAATAAGTTTAATTATAGTAGGATTAGGTTATTTAATATTTTTAAAGGTAAAGAAAAAGAAAAAATGAAAAATTCAAATAAACTTTTAATAGTCTTAGGCATCGTTGCACTAGCAATAGCAGGACTTTCAGTATTTTCCATAGTAGTGGAAGATGATTTTGTAGTATGGTATGAAGGATGGTGTCCAGATGGTTCAGTATGTTATGCAGAAAAAACTTTAGGAACTTTTGATAAGTCAGCAGGATTTGATATTCTTTCGTACACAACTCGTTCGACAGACGATATTTTAATAACAATAATAGATAATTTAGGAAATGAAAAAGATTTATATTCTCCAAGATATTCAACATATTGTGAAGAAGGATATGGTCGAATAGCCATAAAAGATTTCATAAATCCTTTACCTTTTAGAGCAAAAGTAGTTAATGAAGAATTAGTTATAAAATTAGTAGATTTTAGTGATGAAACAAAAATTTTAAAAGTAATACCAAAATCAGATGAGTTTGGAGAACCACCTTATAGTATTAAATTCAAAACAAAAACATTCAGGTCAAGTGCATGTTCTTCATCAGGTGTATTCGTAAAGTTAGGAAAATTTGAAATAGCAAATATTATTTTAGAAAATTATGATGACGTGCCAAATATATGTGAAGAAGAAGGAATAGATGAATATTTTGCTTGTCAAATATATTTAGCGAATTACATAAACAATATTTCAGGAACTTTAGAAGAACAAATTGCAGTAATTAACGCTTTAACTTCTGATTTACAATTAAAAGCAGATATAATCAACGCTTTAGATCTAGCTGTTCAAGAACAAGCTATTTTAATTGCAGGACTAACAGAAAATTTAGAAGAACAATCAATAATCTTAGCAAATTTAGAAATAAGTATTGCTGAAAAAGGAGAATTAATTGCCAGTTTACAATCAGAGTTAGATAATCAAATAATCCTTATAAATAGTTTAGAACTAAACATAGCTGAACAAACAATAATAATTAATGCTTTAACTGATAATATTGAAGAAAAAGCACAAATAATTGCTCAAATGGAATTAACTCTTGAAGAACAAGCAATTTTAATAAATGGTTTACAACTAAGTATAGAAGAACAAACAACAATCATAAATGAACTAGCTGAGAATTTGGCTGAAAAGATTGCTTTAATACAACAATTAAATGTTTTAAATCAGCAACAAGCAGATTTAATAGCTGAACTAGAATTATCTTTTGCAGATCAATTAGAAATTATTGGATTATTAAATTTAACAATTCAAGAAGATGCAGAATTAATAAACGCATTTAGTTTAACTATAGATGAACAAGCAATAATGATAAATAGTTTAGAATTAAGTATTGAAGAACAAGCAGAATTAATAAGATTATTGAACTTAACAATTCAAGAAGATGCAGAATTAATTAGTAAACTAAAGTTATCTATTGTAGAACAAGCAGAATTAATAGATGCTTTAGAATTATCGTTAATAGAAGAAATTAAATTAGTTCAAGAGTTAAAATTAAATTTAGAAGAAGAAAAGCAACTTGTGGCTCTTTTATCAGACAATTTAGAAGAAACTAAATTATATGTTTCTCAATTAGAAGATTTAAATAATGATTTAATAGAGGAAATAGAAAAATTAAGAACAACTAAAAGTAAAGACTTTCCAATGTTCACTACTATTTTAATTTCAACAATTATAGCAGGAATAAGTTTCGCAATATACAAGAAAATGAAAAAAGGTAAGAAAAGTGGCAAAAGAAGAAAAAAGAAATAAAAGATGGATTTGGTCTATACTAATATTTTTGTTACTATTATCCTTATTCATTTATATTAAAAGTATTGCAGTTATTAAACCAACTAATGAAAATACAGGAGTTCCAATTTCAGACAATATTTTCTCTAAAGGAGGATATGCTATTAAAAACATTTTAGGCATTAGTCAAACTTCTTATGATGAAGGTTGTTTAGACACATGTGATATATATTGGGATGATTGCGAAGATGAAAATTACGATGAATTTTTAGTTTGTGAAGAAACATGTATGATTTTGCCAGAATTGGATTTAGATGATTTGGAATTTGCTCAACCAAACTTTTATATAAAATACATAGAAGTAATTCCAAGTGCTTATGCTTATGTTTTAGAACCTGTTTATGATGAAGCTTGTGTAGATGATTGTTATGATGTTTTATTTATTGCAGATGATGAATGTGCAATTATAGGTTATGATTGTTATGATGGTTGTCAAATGAATATTACAGAAATTTATGAATGGAATGGAATTAGACCAACAAACATAAATAATTTTTATGAAACAAATTATCCTGATTTTTATTCTAATTTACAAGAAGTATGTGAAGGAGGATTTTATGATGGTGTTTGGGTTGCAGAACAAAATCAAATCGGATGTTTAAATTTTGCATGGGATGATTTAGCAGAAGGGATTTTTATAGATATGATGTGTAATTCAGCCAATATAAAATCTGCTGGAGAAGTTTGTGAAACTATAGGTGGAACATTTACATGCGAAATTAATAAAATAACTTGTGAAATATAGGTAATTTAAATGAAAAAGAGAAAAAATAAACAAAAATCCAAAAAGAAACCTAATTACGGACAAATAATTATAATTAGCCTTTTAGCTTTAATAGTTGTGAGTGGAGGATTCATCACATACGGACTTTACACAGGAAAATTAAACATACCTTTCATAAATAACATTAATATAGATCTAACTGAAGAAGAATTAGAAGTCTTAGATACTTTAGATGAAATTTGTACTTTAGATTTCAGCAAAAACGAAATTTGCACAGGAGAAACTTTTACAGCAACTTTAGAAGATGGTTCATATACACATTGTTATATTTTTGCAGGAACAGAAGCAATATATGAAGGATGGACAGATTCAGAAGGAATTTGGCAAGAAGATATTACTATTCATTCAGAATTAGAAGGAGATCTAATAGGATTTTGTGACAAAGACGATTCAGGAACAATTTCAGATGGAGATTGTAGAACTAATGCAGAACATATAAAAATAGAAAATTGTCCTGATCCAACAGATGGTTATGAAGATGGTGATGTTGTTGGAGGAATTTCAGGTGAAAATACTTTTAGTGGTGCAGAATCCATAACAATAGATTTATCTGATTTAACAGAAGGTAATTGTGGACTTAAAGCTTTAATACAATATGATTGGCATTATGTTGATGAAGACGCTTGTAGATTTATGGGTGTAAATGGATGGATTACAGAAGGTATTCTTTTAGAATTAGACGATTCATCAGGTACAGCATGGGAATCTTATGAAACTTCGCCAAATTCAGGTGTTGGCGTAGAAACAGAATGTGAATTAATTTGGGATGGAGTAAATGATTGGAAATTCTCAATGAGCAGAATACACAATATAGAAGGTTGTGAAATTAATATAAATTATGATATTGATATATTGACATGTAATTGTCAAGATTAAGGTGAATTGAAATGAAACATAAAATTAAAAAAGAAAAAAATATTATGAAATATGTAATTTTAAGTATGTTTTTAATAGCTATGATAGGTGTTGCTTCAGCAGGAGTTCCAACATATACTTATGTTAATGATGCGACTTCTTGGTTTAAAGAAGAAGTAGGTTTTGGAACAGACACTCCAACAGAAATGATAGATGTGGATGGAAATGTAGTTGTAAGTGAAAATATAACGACAAAAAGAACACAATTTTCAGAAAATATTCAAATAGGTGTAGATAGTCAAGCATATAATATAAATACTATAAGTATAGGAAATTTATCTTTTTCAAATGGTACAGGTTCAATAGCAATAGGAAAAGATTCAAATGCTTCAGATGAAAATTCAGTATCTATAGGAAAGGAATCTAATGCAGAATCTTCTTATTCAGTGAATATAGGATATTTAGCAACTACAAAAACAGGACAATCCATAGCAATAGGGCAAAGGTCAGAAGTAGATGGATTTGCAGGAACATGTATAGGTACATATTGTTTTGCTTCAGGTCAAGGAATAAGTGCAGGGTATTATGCAAATGCTCAAGCAACATATTCAATCGCAATCGGAACTCTTTCTAATGCACAAGGACAAAGGTCTGTAGTTGTAGGAAAAGAGTCTAATGCGACGCATGAAAGTTCTATAGCTCTAGGTTATAATGTAACTGCGACAAACATAAATGCAGTAGCGATAGGCTCAGATACAAGAAATGCAGTAGCCAACACGTTAAAAGTTGGAGGGGCAATGACTGATGTTTTCTTAGATACTAATTTAGATGTAACTCATAACATAACAGCTTCAAACATAAACTTAACAAGATTATTTTACAACAATGATTCAATTCAAATAGGTTACAATTCAAATGCGATAGGAAGTGCAATAGCAATAGGAGAAGATTCTAATGCTTCTGAACCATATGCAGTATCAATAGGTTACGACACTATATCTGTAGATAAAGGTATAGCTATAGGTTATGATGTAGAAGTCACTGCTTCTTCAGGAATAGGTATAGGAAGAACAATTAGTGTAGGAAGTTATGGTATAGCTTTAGGTTACAATACTGACGCTGTAACATATTCCACGGTTTTAGGTAGAGATTCTGAAGCAACACAGCAATTAACAATAGCTATAGGTTCAGGAAGACATAATGAAGATGGAGCTTTAGCTTCAGGAGTAGGAGCAACAGCTATAGGAACTTCAAGTATTGCTTCAGGAGGATATTCTATAGGATTTGGTTACAATACTACAGCTTCAGCTACAAATTCTGTAGCGATAGGAACTAATACAACAAATGCAATAGCAAATTCATTCAAAGTTGGTGGAGATATGACAAATGTTTTCTTTGATACAACATTAAATGTAACTGGCATAGTTAAATTAGAAGCTAATGTAACTGAATTAACTTGTGGAGCAGGAAATGAAGGAGCAATATATTATGATGGAGATGAATTCAAACACTATGGATGTAACTCAACAAGCTGGAATGCACTATATTAAGGTTAGGTAAAATATGAAAAATACAATAATATACGTACTTTTTTTCCTTCTTTTAATTAGTTCAGTAAATGCACTAACATTAGGTACAGGAATGAAAATTTCAGATAGTAATTATAATTATACTCCAATAGCGACAATAAATATAACAAGCATAAACACATCCACAACATTATATTTAGATGGAGTAGAGTTTTGTGATTCAGAATATGTTCATAATTTCACAACAACAAGAGAATGTTACTCAGATTATGATGGTGGAGATTCAGGTTCAGGTTCAAGTGGATCAGGTTATGTTCCTCCATCCACTGATACAGCATTTTGCAGTATTAAATTATCAGATCATAACATAGAGTTTAATGATTGGGATGAAAGATTTACAATAGATGTAGATAATGATGAAAACAAAGATATAAATTTGCATTACGAAATAACAAATTATGAAAATCCTAAAACGAAAGAACTTATAAAAATTAAAAATAATTTAAGTTTAGTAAACGCAAATGATACTTTAGAAATAAAACTTTCCTTGAATGATTTAGAATTAGAGAAATACTCAGATTCAGCAGATCTAATGATAACTGCAAAAGGATGTCAATCATTTAATTTAAGAATATATATAAATATTGAAGAAGAAGAAACGTTAATTGATAAAATTACAACAACGACTAAAGATTTTTTCCAAAATCTCACAGATATAGATGAAGAAGAAAAATCAATTAAATGGTGGTTAATTATATTTTTAAGTCTAATAGCAATATTAGGTCTTGGTTGGTTAATATATAAAAGACTTTATTAAAAAGAGTTTTTATTTTAGAAAAGTAGATATAGGTAAAGAACGATGAAAAAAACAATAACAATAACAATATTAATGATAATACTTTTAACAAGTTTTGCTTCAGCAGAAACATATATAACAAGTTCATACATGAATGTAGATACAATTAATAAAGATAGTTTAAATCATAATTTTTTTACAGATAAAGTGATTATGAATAGTACTTTAAATGTAACAGGAAATACTTATTTTACAGGAACTCATACTCAAAATGGAAATTTAAATATGACTTCACACGACATTTTTGATTTAGATAAAGTTACGTTTTCAAATGGAAAAGTTGAGATTGGAACAAGTACAACTCGTGCTTTAATGACAACATCTATCGCAATAGGAACAAGCGCAGATTCTAAATCAAAAGGTTCTATCGCAATAGGAAATAATTCCTTAGCTGGTTTTCGTACTGAAATAGGACATCCTATTATATACAGATATAATGATATTGCTATAGGAAATAATGCAATAGCAGAAGGAGAAAATTCAAGTGCTATAGGAAATAATGCAATAGCAGAAGGATATTCAAGTATTTCTATAGGAAATAATGCAAATGCATCTGATTCCTATTCTTTAGCAATAGGTTCAAATACAATTTCTTCAGGATATTCAAGTATTGTTATAGGAAAAGATTCTTTTATAAATAAAAACTATGACTATGCGATTGCTTTAGGTACGAAGGCAAATTCTTCAGGAAATTTAAGTATTGCTATAGGAAAATATACAAATTCTTCAGGATATGGGAGTATTGCTATAGGAGGACTATCTGTTGTAACTAATAGTTCAGGTATTGCGATTGGAACTGAAGTAGTTGCAGGTTATTATGGAACTGCTATAGGTACTGAAACAAGTTCAACAGGAGAAGATTCTTTAGCAATGTTATATCGTGCGAATGCTACAGAAGAAGGAGCAATGTCTATTGGTGCTAGAACTTCTGCAACAGGAATTAATGCGATTGCTTTAGGTTATTATACAAATAATACAATAGCAAATTCATTCAAAGTTGGAGGAGATATGACTCATGTTTTCTTCGACACAACATTAAATGTAACAGGAAATATTAACGCAAATAATTTTAATTGGAATGAATCAAGTTCAAAATTATTAATAGGAAATAATATATCCTCTAACGGAACATTTATGACTGCAATAGGATATATGGCTTTAGACAATTTTCAAGGAAGTTCAGTAGTAAGTATAGGTAGAAAAGCAGGTATGAATTCTTCAAGTAGTTCTAGTGTGTTTATAGGTACTAATGCAGGATATATTAACACAGGAACATCTTCAGTATTTGTTGGTCATCAAGCAGGGTACAATAATTCAGGACAACAAACAAATGGAATAGGTTTTCAAGCAGGGTACAATAATTCAGGAGAATATGGAAGTTTTTATGGTAGGGAATCAGGATACAATAATTCAGGAAACAATGTTGTAGCAATAGGTCATCAAGCAGGAAAAGATAATTCAATAGATAATCAATTCATACTTAAACAAAATATTATTAATGCTGTTCCTTTAATTCAAGGAGATTTTTTAACAGGAGTAGTAAATATTTCAGGAGCATTATATGTAAATGGAACATCAGTTGGAGCAGATGGTTATATAGGAGATTCTCAAACACATATTTCAGGTGGAGAATTAAATATGTCTGGAAATAATATTACAAATATAAATCAATTATTATTTAATGATACTCATATTAGAGTAGGCGATATTACAACTATTCAAGACTGGAATTCAACAACATTAAATACATATTCAGTAGCAATAGGTTCAGAAGCATTTACTAATTCATCTAAGTCTATAGTTATAGGTCATCAAGCAGAAGCATTTTCTTATGGTGGTAAAGGAATAGCAATAGGTGATAACTCTGAAGCTTCAGGAATTAATTCACCAGTAGCTTTAGGAGAAAGAGCCACAGCAACAGGAAATTATGCAACATCTATAGGTGCTAATGCTCAAGCAACACAAACAAGTTCTTTGGCAGTAGGTTATAATGCTCAAGCAACAGGTGGATTTGGTTGTACTGCTGTAGGAACATCTTCTAAAGCACTAGGAGGAAATTCGTTTGCTATGGGTTATCTTTCAGAAGCTAAAGCTTCTGCTGTTGCAGTAGGTTCAAGTGCTTTTGCTGAAGATTATGCTATATCTTTAGGAAATTTAGCAAATGCTTCAGGCACATATAGTCTTTCTATGGGAAGATATACTGATGCAACAGCTCAATCTTCTATCGCAATAGGAGGAGGATTAGATTCATTAAATACAGGAGCATTAGCTTCAGGAGTATATTCTATAGCTTTAGGTTGGAATACATCAGCCACAGCCACAGGCTCAATATCTATAGGTGCTGGAACAGATAACGCAGAAGCGTACACATTAAAAGTTGGAGGGGCAATGACTGATGTTTTCTTAGATACTAATGTAACTATAGATGGAAGTTTAAATGTTACAGGAGGAATAGTAGTAGCAGAAAATGTTTCAGCAGACAATTTCTTTGATGGACATGGACATAATATTCATCAAGCAGTAATAGGAAAATTGATAGGATTGAATGAAACTGGATTTCCAATAACTCTAACAAATGCAGACACTTATTATCAATATACAGGAGAAATATTTACACCTTCTAATGCTTCCAAACATGTTACTTATAATGCAACAAATCACTCTTTAATAGTTCAACAAGCAGGAATTTATTATATAAATGCAGGTGTATCTGCTGAAGTAGATAATGCTGGTTCAAGGATGCACATGGCTTTTAGTAAAAATGATGTTACTTCAGTTTATGGAGTATCAGGAGCAGAAAATAAAGATGCTGGTTCTGTTATTCAAATGAGTGTTTCAAATGCACCTATGTTAGAAGTAGGAGATGAAATAAAACTTGTATTTAAAAGTGATAATGCAGGAGACGTAATTAGTGTTTATCATTTAAATATGGTTATGTTTTTAATAGGTGATACATGAAAAAATTTTTAACATTAATAATTTTTTTTTTGTTAATGTCAAGTGTTTCAGCTTTAGTGATAGATCCAGACACATATTTTGAAGATGGAACTTATATATATAGAGTTAGAACACAAATAAATACATCAAGTTTAAACGTCACAAACGTTACAGGAGTTTACTTTGCAGGTATAGAATATTGTGATTCAGAATGGGTATATCATATAGACACATCAAGAGAATGTTACTCAGATTATGATGGTGGAGATTCAGGTTCAGGTTCAGATTATGTTCCTCCAGAAGATAATGAAACAATCCCTATAGAAAACGTAACATTGCCTATAATAGAAGAAATTCCAGAAGAACCTAAAATAATCTTTACAATTCCACTAGGGAAAGAAAGAGAATTAAAAGTAAACATTATAAACTTAATAATTGTGATAATAACATTATTGGCAATTATTTGTGCAATATGGTGGTTCATAATTTTTTGGAAAAGGAGAAAAGATGAAAAAAACAATAACAAAGACGATTTCGGTTTTGATTTTTATTAGTTTGCTACTAATATCTTGCGTTTCAGCAGTTCAGTTAGAACAAAATAGTTTAGACGAAAAATACTTAGGTGGATCAAGTTATGGTTTAGAAATAAATTACCATAATAAATTTAAACCTTCTACATTAAAATACATAGAATTTCCTTTAGCTTTAAATGGAACAGCTTTATTAAAAATAGTTTCAAACAACACAATAATATATAAAGAAATTATAGAAGGATCAAACTATGAACAATTTAACTATATTAAAGATATAGATTTGAATATACCTATTGGAGAATATAAGTTAAGTTTAACATCAAACAATAATATAAAATGGGCGATAGGTAGAAATACAGGAGATTTTTATGCAATAGGTAAAAATTCTGAGAAAATACAACCAAAAATAGGAAAAACAAAATATTCTTTTGAACATAAATTAATCTATGAAGTAGAAGATAATGATGCACCAGTCACAACTTTAATTTCAAAAATAAAAAATAATAAAGCAAAAATTTATCTTTCATGCACAGATATAGGATCAGGTTGTAAAACAACTTATGTAAAAATAGGCGATTCAGATTATAATGAAATAAATAAATTATATTTAAAACATTCAGCTTTAATTTATTTCCACAGCATAGATATGTTTGGAAATATAGAAGCAACACAAACATTAAATATAGAATTAAAAGATTGTTACGAAGAAATTATAGAAGGTGATTGGAGTGATTGGTATATTGTAAACACAGAATTAGAAAAAAGAAATAAATTAATAGAAATATTCCATGAAGATGATGAATGTGATGCTAACAGAAATTATTATGAATACGAAGAAAGAGAAAGAATTTGTGAAGAAGAAATAATTAAAGGAAAATGGATTCTTACAATAAATTGCACAAATGGAACTTATACTGAAACTGCTTATGATGTTTATTTAAATGCAGATGATATTTGCGATAACAATTACAACATAACAGAAACGAGGGAAAAGAATTGCTAAATAAAAAAATACTTTGGATTTTGCTTTTAATGTTAATAGCTTTAACTACATCTGTTTCAGCAACAACTTATTTTAGCGATAATTTTGATAGAGCTAATTGTTCAGGAGATTGTTGGGGAACTCCAACCATAGGTGGAACATATACATATATTAATAATAATTCTGCAAATTTTACTATAAATTCAGGAAAAGGGATAGTTAATGATACTTTAGTATCAGGAGACCCTAAAGTAGTTAGTAGTTTTAATAGAACAACAGAAAGTGCTTTGTATTGGAGTTTTGATTTACAATATAATAAAACAAACGGAGATGTAAGATTTTATATTAGAAATTCCACTTCAAGTGAATATTTAATGTTTAGAGTATATTCAGGAAGTTATCAAATATATGATGGTGGAAGTTATAGAACTATAGGTGGAACTCCTTCAATAAATACATTTGCAAACTATGAAATATATATATATATGAATTTAGATTATGCAGAAATATATAAAAATTCTGTTTTAATAGGAACACAAAGTATAAAAGCCAGTTTAAATAATTTTAATCAAATATACATAGGTACAGATGGAGCTTATAGTGCAACATATATGGAATTCGATAATATTTCTATAACTTCATATAATGTTGCACCAACAATAAACTCAAACACAACAATACCTATAATACCATCATATAATAATTTAGTTAATTTAAGCATAAATGTTACAGACACTGATAGTGATATTTCATGGTGTAACTTCACAGCAGTTCATCCTGATTCAACTCTTGCTTTAAACAACGTAATAGGAAATAATATAAGTGATGTTTGGAACTCAACATCATTCACAGCAAATCAAATAGGAGTTTATAATTGGAGTATAAATTGTTCAGATGGAATATTAACTACATTCTTAAATGAATCTTTTACAATAACTAATTCCTTACCAGTAATAAACTCAAACACAACAATACCTATAATACCTTTACTAAATCAAAATGTTAATTTAAGTATAAATGTTACAGACACTGATAGTGATATTTCATGGTGTAACTTCACAGCAGTTCATCCTGATTCAACTCTTGCTTTAAACAACGTAATAGGAAATAATATAAGTGATGTTTGGAACTCAACATCATTCACAGCAAATCAAATAGGAGTTTATAATTGGAACGTAACGTGTTCAGATGGAATAAACACTACTTTCTTAAATGAAACGTTCACAATAACTAATTCTCTACCAACAATAAATTCCAACACCACTATCCCAACAACACCATTACTAAATTACAATGTCAATTTAAGTATTAATGTTACAGATACAGATAGCAATATTTCATGGTGTAACTTCACAGCAACTCTACCAAACGGAACTATGATCTTAAACAATTCTTTAGGAAACAACATTTCAGATGTTTGGAACTCAACATCATTCCTAGCAACACAAGGAGGATCATACGAATGGAATGTAACGTGTTCAGACAATATTTCAACAACTTTTTTAGAAGAAACATTCAGCATAATAAATAATTCTTTAACAATGGATGCTTACAATATCTCAATTCAAGAACCTTCTTTTAACGAACCAGTAACACCTTATTTAAATTTCACAACAGATTATGAAACTTATAACAAAGCTAACATATCTATATATGTAAACGATGTTTTAAACACATCTTATGAATTAACTTGCGATAATATAGATTATCATTCTTATAACTGCTCAGGAATTCCTTTTAACGCTTCAGCAGGAACGACAAGGTATGATTTCTTTGTAGAATATAATGCAACTATTAATGTTTCAAATTCAACTGAATTTTACGTAGATGAAAAGATTTATTCTTCTCCAGATGATTCATATTCTATGGCAGTATTCAACTCAACAGCATACAACAAGAAATTTAACATCTCTATATGGCAAGGGGGAACTTACGCCTTAGATTATAATTTAACATGTTCATTCGCAGAAGCAAATATCACTATAGTCAATAAAGAAAACGCCACAATAAATGGAACTTCAATAGACGATGCAACAAAAGTTCAAGTAAATGTTTCAGCATCATCTCTAGAAGATGGAATTTATAATGGATCATGTAATATTACAAGAAAAACTGATAATACAAAAAAACAAATAAATTTAACATACTTCAAAAATCCTCCTATGGCTCAAATAAAATTAATTCATCCAACATCAGGAACAGATTGTGCAAATACTTTATTAGGCACTTGTAGTTTTTTCAAATTAGAATATAAAAGTGATAATACGTTTTCAGAAAACATAAAAATAAATAATTTTGGAGAGTATTCTGCAAAAGAATGTAATGCTTACCTAGACAATGATTACGTAGGTTTAAGCACATACACATTCAATGAATCAAATTTCACTATAGAACAAAATACAAACAGATCAATAAAAGTAACGTTTTCAAATATGGATGTAAATTCTTATCAAGGAAATTTATATGTAAGGTGTGAAAATGCTTCAGGTTTTGGATATTCAGTAGAAAACGAACCTAGCAACAGACCAGTATATTATCTTTCAATATCTACCCCTACAATTACACCACCAGACGATGGTGATGGAAGTGGTGGAAGTGATCCTGTAATTCCAGTTGTATTAGGAAATTGTTCAGACATAGATTTAGAACCGACTTCAGTTAAATTCACAAGCAACGCTTTAAAAGAAATAAATATTTTCAATAATCAAGATGCAAGTTACTCACCAGAAGTAAGCATAACAGGAGATATTAAAGACTTCATACAGGTAACTAATCTAGTTACATTATTGCCAAACACAGGATCTAAATTTGGAATAAGATACGATGCTTTAAACTTCACAGAAGGAGAAGCCTTAGTGACTTTAACAGACACCTGTGGAATTAAAGAGATTTTTGTAACTGCACAAATAACAGATTCAAGTAATATTTTTGAACTATTAAGCTTAGATACATGGAAAGAATTTTTATCTGAACCAGTATTCGGAGAAAGCAGAGAAGATTGGAGAGAAAACTCACCCTTATTCAATGTTTCAGCAGTATGGATTATAATGTTTTTAATAATGGTTTTATTGCTGAGTAATTCGTATAGTAATGCTCTAAAAGATAAAAAATATGTTCAATTTAGTTTCTTTATACTATTTACAATATTCGCTAGTTTTATTTTAATGATTGTAGTAATAAGTTTAATGAGGTTAATCTAAAATGCCAGATCCAAATAAAGTACATTCAAATTTAAACGCCAAAGATTTTAACTATTTATTGTATATGATGATCATAATAGCAATAATTGGAGTCTTGTACCAGCAGTGGAAAAATGTACAAGCAGGTCTTATATATGGTACATTGTTCACCATAGGAGTAATAGTATCGATCACATTAGTCCATTTCTTTGTTAAAGATGATCGAACGATGAAGCCCATAAGTGATTTTATTAAGATACCTATATCTACAAAGCTTTCTCTAGCAGTCTTTTTCTCACTTATAGGGCTAATCGTTCCATTTATTATTTCACCTTTATTAAAATTATTTACTGGATTTTCAATAACTTCTTTCGCAGTACCTTTATTTGGTGCAGGGGGAACTTTCCAAAGCTTTGCTATTGCATCAATAGAAACGAGTATGAGTTGGAAACTTTTTAATTTGACGTGGGTGGCTTCGACAATAGAAACATTTACCTATTCTTATGTTGCAGTAGTAGTAGGAATTATGTTAGGAATTATATTTTTCAAACTAATTAAAAAACACGGAGAACCTTTACCTAGATGGGGTATAATGACTATTGCTATGTCTTTTAGTGTATTAGCATTTATTGGTTCACATTCATTAAATAACACGTATTCAGGATGGATGTATGCCATTGCAGGAATATTTATATTAATATCAAACTTATCAATATACTTCGCCGGAAGCTTCATTTTATTTTGGACATGGTACCATTTTTCTAATAATTTGATTTATATTTTGGAGTTAGATGGATGGAAAGCAGTAATGACTGGATTCGCATCATGGTATGGGGCTATATTTGTAGTAGTTGTAGTGTTAATGTGTTATTATTTATTAAATAACTGGGATAAAACAATGAAAGATCTAAAAGAATGGCGAAATGGTTGATAGAAACTTATTTAAACAACCTTTCATTCAGAAAGTACATGACTGAGCAAACTATACATCTATGTAGTGAATGTTTAAAAGTATTACCAGTTTCTAGTTTTTCATGGATAAAAGAAAATAATCAATATAGATCTAAATGTAAAAAATGCGTAAGAGAATATAAAAAAGAATATAATATTATTAATTCTGAAATATTAAAACAAAAGGCTAAGAAATATAATAAACAAAATTCAGATAAACAAAAAGAGTATCAAAAAGAGTATAATATTAAAAATGCTAAAAAAGTAAAAAAATCAAGAAAAGAATATTATTTAAAAAATGTTAAAGTACTAAAAGCAAAACGAAGAAGATATGCTAAGAATAATAAAGAAAAAAGAAAAATATATGAAAAAGCAAATCATATAGAAATAAAAGAAAAAAAGAGAGAATGGAGATTAAAAAATATTATTCATGTGAGAAAACTAAAAAATAAAAATATTAAGGAAAGAAGAAAGGTAGATGTTCAATTTGATTTAAAACAAAGATTGATAAGTAGAATTCATAGCACTTTAAGAGAGAGAAATATAACCAAATCAACCAAATCAATTAAACTTCTAGGTTGTACTTTTCAATTTTATAAAAAGTATGTGGAAAGCTTATTTACTGAAGGAATGAGTTGGGAAAATAGAAATTTATGGGAAATAGATCATATTAAAGCGTTAGGACTATTTGACTTAACTAAAGTAGAAGAACAAAAAATTGCTTTTAATTTTACAAATACAATTCCTCTTTGGAAAGAAGATCATATTAAAAAAACAACACAAGATATACTTCTAATAAAAGAATACCAAAAAGAACAATTAACACCAATTTCTACATAAATGAACCTAAATAGTCCTAAAAAGACGAAACATATATAAAGGAGTATTCTATGAATATATACATGGTGTGTGAATGAGTAAAAGTGAAGATAAGGTTAAAAGTAAAAAAATTACTTTTTCACCAGAGCAAATCAAAAGCCACATGGAACTCAAAAATGCAGAGTTAATTAGTGAAACACTGATACAATTTGTTCATAAATCTTTTCACAAAGAGATTGATCGTTTAAAGCGAGAAAATCTAAAAATTCTTAACACACCTACAAAACAAGAGGTAGTTCGCAATGGAAACAACAATCAAACAAGGTAGAAATAATCAATTAAAAGGATCATTCAAACCAACGCCAAAAGGTAACCTTTTTGGATTTGAATTGGTAGATTAAATGTGTGTGTTGTGAGATCCCAGTCTCACTCTGGGCTAGTGAGGATCGCAGAATCCCAACCTCTCACCCCTCATTAGCCCCCCTCATTTAGAAGCGATTTAAGGCACTTTCTCAAAGTATGCCTTACAAACTCCCCTTTCCAACATAGATAGTCCAAAATATAGCTTAAAAAACAGCTAAAATCACAATCCTGATATGGGAAAATACCCCAAATTATGATAAAAAAACCCAAAAGGTGAAAAAAGTGGAAAATAAAACATTAAAAGAAAAAATTGGAAACGTAAAAATTGATGCTACTGCAAAAGTTGAATCAATTAGAAACAAAAGAAAAACAGACATTAAAGATTTGAAAAAAGAAGCTAGAAACAAAGCTAAAGCTATCAAAGTAAAGCCAGTAGTTGTCGGAACTATGAAACTAGATGAAAATGTAAAAGACGTAAAAACAATAATAGAAAATGCGTTTTCAATGGTTGTAGTTAGAAAAGATTCTAAGGATGGATTATACAAAGCAGGAGATATTATTGCTAGACAATCTGTTGGTGCTTACTTAACTCCAGAATTAGAAGCTGAAGTTAAAGAGATTCATAAAAAAGCTAAAGAAAATATTAAAGCTGTTGCAGATAAAAAAGCTGAAGATTTAAAAGCTTTAAACAAGGAGAAAAACAAAGCTTTCCATGAACGTGTTAATGCAAGTCGAGAAGCTAGAAAAGTAAAATTAGCTGAACTGATGAAGAAAGACGAAGAACGTATGGCTAAGAAAAAAGCTGAGTTAAAAGATTTAGAAGAAAAATCTGAATAAAGTTTAATTTTTTTTTTTAACGTTGGAGTTCACACATGGCTGAGAAAACTACTGAAAGTACACATAGGCATAATCTAAAAGAAATTTTAGATGCTTTGGGTATTAAAGGTGAAATTCTCTCATGTGGCTTTAACACTAAAAAATTATTCAAAAATAAATTAGAAAAAGAATTAGTAATAAGAACTTTGGATAAACCAAAGAAGGTAATCAAACGATGAATGCAATAAAAGACCAAAAAACAACCCAAGTAATACAAAATTACATTTTGGCAGGTCTTTTAGATAAACAACAAATTGCATCAATTTTTAATGTAAGATCTAAAAAAGAATTTATTGAAGCACTATATTCTGAATTTTCTAAAGAAAAACAAAAAGAAATATGGTTTCACATCATAAACAAAAAATGGAATAAAGATGATGAAGATGTATGCTTTAACGAACAAGAATGTATTATGATGAAACTAATAATTGAAAATTCAGGTTCAATAGAAAAAACTGAGTGTTTTAAAGCAAATGTTTTAGGCACTAACCATAAAATCACACATACTGCTGAAAGATTAGAAATTTTGGAGTACATCAATATAAATTTAATTAACAACAAAACAATATATTGCTTAAATTTAAACATTATTAAAGAGGTAATTAAATGAACAAAGCACAAAAAAAACCATACTTAATAACAGCATTAATAATAATCTCGATCTCAATAATTGGAATTTATATGTTCATAAATAATGCGAGTTTAGAATTCCAGTGGGGAGAATTTATATGGTACACATCAGAATCAATAGTACTAACCACAGCAGTTGTTCTAATTTTTTATTTTCTGATAAATAAACCTCAGAAAGATGAAGCTGAAAAACCTAAAGATCCTGTAGCGATAAAAAGAGTTATGGAAATTGTAGAAGAAGAATTAGGAAAATCAAACGAAATGCAAATTCAGTTAAGTCAAGATAGAAAAGGAGAATATGAACTAATCAATCCATCACACTTAAAATGGCTAAATACAAAGCATTACGCCGATCCACTTTCAAACACATCAGACATGTTCTTTCGTTGTAATTTAATTATAAGAGAGGGAATTAGAACAGGTATAGTGAATTTAATAATAACTACTGATTTAGGAGAAAAATATATTAGAGATAATTTAATGGGAAATATAGAATGGGGAATTACAAGTATAAACTCACCCAGAGATCAATCACAATATCCTTTAACTTCGCCACAAACACAGGCTGAAAGAATTGAAGATAAAAAACTAGAAATGGCAAGGGCAGGATGGACAGATTATGAAGCTGAAAAACTATTACAGCCATACAAAGATATTCAGAACAGAACGCCAAACAACACACCACCACCACAGATAATAATTCCTCCGATAAGAAGTTCATCACCAAAATCTCCAGAACCAAACAAAGAAGATGAAAATAACTTATCTGATGATATTGAAAGAATACGAGATGAAAACAATGAATAAATTTACTAAATGGTTTAAAAGTAATATTGTGTTGATAATATTTATTTCAGGAGTATCGATGCACATTGCATATAGTTTCACAGGCTTATTCCCAGAAATAGGGTATGCTTTACATTCAATATTTGGATTAATTTGTGCGATAAGTCTAAGCTTCGCATGGGGGGAAAGTTCAAATGAATAAACTAATATATTTACTAATCTTCATAATATTAGCAACATCAGTTTCAGCAATAGAATTAAATATTGATGGAAAAATGGGAGAAACAATAAATCACCAAGTATCTTTAACATTATTAGAAAATCAAACAGCATATATTAATTTAATTGAATCAGATAATAGACTAGAATATGAATACACTCATGAAGCAAATACAAGTAACCCTAAACTAAATATTAACATAACTATAAACGCAATTTTCACAGCAAACACAACCATACAATCAATTTGGCAAATAACAAATAATTACAATGAAGAAATACACAATTACACCATAGATCTAAATGTAGGCGTAGATTCTTCAATTTTAGATGAAACTTATTTTGATATAACAATAGTAAATGGAGAATTCACATTAAATTTTACAGAAGATGAATTGCCTGTAGAAGAAGATTTACCTTTCACAATAGATGGAGAACATGGAGGAATTTTAAATGTAACTTGTAATGCAGAATGGCTTTCTTGTTCAAATTCTTACACTTTTGATTCTAATGATCAAGTTCAAGCTTCAATACATATATCAATACCTGAAAATACTGCTTTAGGCACATACACGTTACCAATTTTCTTTAAAACTTTAAATCAATCCCTCTCACAAAATATAGTGGTTTCCATAAACAGAAAAGAAGTAGCTTTTACAGAATATAATATGTCTGATGATTGTACTATGGATTTTAATGGAACTTTAGTTTATTCTAGTGATTGTGTGTTTGACATGCAGTCTTACTATTTAAAGATAGCAATGGAACTTACAGAAAGAATTAATGAAGAAAGAAATAAAACTTGTGTTTTAGAGCCTAATTATATTGTTGCAGGAAACGTTTCAAAAATAGTAATGGATGAATATGAAGTATGTAAATCAGATAGAAATAATTTTCAAGAAAAATATACTTCTTGTGATTCAACATTAACTTCAACTAAAAATGAATTAAACAATTTTAGAGAAGAATATCAGATCAATGAAACAGAATGTTGGAAAAATATTGATGAAACAAAAAAAGAATTACAAAAAAGTTCACAGAATTACATTGATTCAGAAATGATAAAAGTAAAAAAATACGGAAATAGACAATTAGCTCAGGTCTGGACTCTAATAATATTAGCAATCTTAATAGGGGCATTCATATATTATAAAAAACAAAACGAGGAGGTATTTTAAATGGTAGAATTTTTTGGAATATTTGCAGGAAAAAGAGTATGCAAAGCAGGATTATTTAGAGATGATAGAGGTCACTTATGGAAACATGTTAAGAATAAGTTTTTCCCATTATTAAGCACATGGGTAATAGAAATCTATAATGCAGGAGATTTGCTGAAGAATTATGATTCTTTGAAAATGGTTGATAATTCAGACAACACAATATCTTCAAAAGAAGTAAGATTTTATCCTATAGATTGGGACACTAAAAAAATAAACTACGAGAAAGTAGATACTGAGTACAAAGCAGAAGTTAAATCCTTAGAAGTAGATAGAGATTATTTGCTTAATCATTTAAATGAAGTTACAAGAATGTTAGAAGAACAAAATATTAAAGATCTATATCTTCACAACTTTAAGACAGATCATAATATTATTGCTACAATGAAAACTGGCATGAATGTAGAATCAAAGGATAAAGGAAAAAAAAGTAAAAGGTGAATTAAATGAAAAAGTACAGAATATTACATTTAAGACAAACTAAATTAAATTATGTGTGTGATCCTATTAGTTATGATGTAGCAATAGAATTTAAACTCGTGAATGGAGAATATCATTATATTCCAAGAGCAAATACTTTTCTAAATGATGTAAAATTAAGTATAAAAGATTTAGAAGAAATATTAAAAGAATTAAAAGCATTGAATAAAGGTGAATAAAATGAAATATAAATATGAAGTTGAAATAAGCACAAAAGAACAGGTTGAAAAACTGACAGAACTATATGATGAAAATTGTGGTAAAATTAAACCATTAAACAAAGAAAGTAAAAAAGCTTTTGAAGATCTCCTAGAAGACGAAGAACCAGAAGAAATTAAATCCACTGGTGGATGCACACGTGTAGAGGTAGATTTTTAGAAAAATGAATCATAAAAGAGCAAGATCAGTAAATACCACATCTTTTAGAATAGACTTTTTGAAAAAAAAAATTAATATAAAACAAATAAAAGGTTTTAATTTCTTTTTTGATTTCTTTTATTACGTTGTATGTGATACTATAGTTATTTTAATAATTGGTGCAATATTATTGACATTGTTTTTACCATTAGAAATAGGACAAATAATATTTAGAATCTTTGCTGTAACAACAATAATTTCAATATTAACATTTCGCATATTATATGCCAAAAATCCACATAATAGTAATTTAACTAAAATACAAATGTTTTTAGAAATTCCTTATGGATTAATTTATTTTAGAAAATCCACAAATATAATAAAGTTAAATTGTGTTAAAAAAGTCATATTAAAAGACTATGCTTATTGGAAAATGAGTTTAAAATTTTATGGAGAATGCCGAAATAATAAAAAAGCAGTAAGGTATATAAAAAAGAAATCTAAAAGAAATTGGCAATCAGTATTTCTTTTAAACAGAGATTTAATTATAGAATTTATCAAACCAACATCAGGAACTTTAATATTAGAAACAAGAGGAAGCTTTAAAGAGGTAATATTAAAATGAAAATAGATTTAAACAATAAACAAAAACAAATATTATGGGCTATTTTAAATAATGCTCAAGCACAAGGAATTAATATTGTGGCAGTTGCGTTAAGAAGTTTTCAAGGAAAAGATGAAAAGTTCATAAAAGATTGGATAAAACAAACACAAGAAGAATACGATTTCATAAATGAGTTAAAAGCTAAATTAGAAGGTGAATAAAACATGAAACAAATAACAAAAGTATTAGTAGGATTAGGAATATGTGTAACGTCAATAATACCCTCAATATATTCAAAAACAATAGTGGATAATTATTTATCTATTTCTTTTGGATTATTAATTTTGGGAACAGGTGTAGCATTTTATAACATAGAAAGAATAACAAAACCTGAAGGTGAATGTGAAGTTACAGAAGAAGATTTTAAATAAGGTGAAATGATGAAAAAAGAAAAATTTCAAAGAATAGTAAAATATAACATAATAGATCCTCAAAGACAATGGATAGGTTCAAGTATAGCAGTTATAGTGTTATCATTTGTTATGTTATTTAAGAATGTTGAAAATGTGTCATGGGTAATAGCAATACCTATAATAAGCACAATAGGAGCATATTTGGGTTCAATATCAAGAAAAGTTTATTATGAAAAGGTGAAATGATGAAACTTATAGGACTGAACTCAGAAGCTAAAATAAGAAGCTTTCAAGAACTTTATATGAAAAAAGGTATTGCATATAGAGTTTATGTAAGATTCCCTAATGGACACGCAATATTATCAAGCAAAGAAGGAAATAAATATATTCTTTTCAAAAAAGAATTCTTTCACACATTCCCATACAAATTTCCTGAATTAGTTAAAAGTAATCCTTTATTTAACACTGAAGGAGAATCTTTGAATGTAGAAGTTTTAAAGAGATGCAAATTGTATAATTGTAATGAAATAATTATACTGCATCCACAAGAAACATATAAAATTTCCCTTAATTTAGTTTTGAACTTTTGTACAAAACATAAAACAATAAGAGGTCAAGATAAATTAAATAAACATCTAAAAAAAGATGGTTTTAAACAATTTGAAGCTATACAGGAAGAAACATATTCTTTTCCTATGGTTCTCATGCAAAAAATGGTGATTTAAAATGAAAAATAAAGAAAAAATAAATACCCAAAGGGGCATAAATACCCAAAAGGGCATAAACAATAAAGGACAAGCATGTATGGAATTCTTAACGACTTACGGATGGGCTTTCTTAGTGATAATCGTAGCAGTAGCAGGATTAAGTTATTTAGGAGTTTTTGACTTCAGCGAATATCAAGTAGAACCATACTTTGAATTAGGGTGTTGTGGTTTAATAGAAGAAGAATCGTTCGCAATATTTAATTCTGAGAATGGAACTATCCAAATACGAATAAACAACGCAAATAATGAAAATATAATAATAGAACAAATAAGATTCTATGAAAATGATGATGAAAGTAATAAAATATTTGATTATTTTACTTCAGAAATTTTAGCAACTCATGAAAGTAAAGATTTAATTTTAGATTTTCCTAAATCAGCGTTAGAGATGTTCAACATATCTGAAAATGAAGGAAAATATATGGAATTAGGATTTGTAATACTATATCGTGAAGATACAGGTTACGATTGGATAAAGGGGGAATGGTCAGATTCACAAATTGGCACAATAATTGCTTATGTTCAACAAGAACCTGAAGTTGTTGAAAATAATTTAGTAATTATAGCTGAATATTTAATTGATTGTGAGGATTTTAACTTAACATATGAAATAAAAATTACAAATAATACTCAGACTTTAATTCCCTTAGTTTCTCCTTATGTTGAAAATTGTTCAACAATAAAATTGTATGGGAAAAATGAAATGATTGTAGGGGAAAAATATTATATAAAAGGCACATTAACAACAGAAGAAAATCAAGCACCAATAATAACGAATTTAACGTACAACATCACAGGTGTAACAAATGATTAAACCTGAAATAGAAAAACCAATACAACAACTTTGGCTGAAAGAAGATAGTGAGATGATTGATCTAATAAACGATTTAGAAAATAATGCTCTGAATGTACAAAAATGGAAATTTTGGGATGAAAAAAATCAAGAAGTATTATTATTCACAGAATTAAATAAACGTTTAGGTGGAAGATTAATGGATAAAGACACACACACAATTCTTGTAGCAAATTTTAAACACTTACCTAAACAAATGAATGATTTAGCAAAAGACATAAATACTATTTTAAGACGTTTTACTGCAAATCTCAAACAAAAGATGAATTTTATTGAACAAGCTAAAGCTTACATGGATTTTATTGAAAGAGATAATCAACAAGTTCAGCATATGAGAAATAAATTAAAATCAGAGAAAGAAAAATCTCTTGCTCTAGTAGATCAACTAGCTTTCTACAAAAAAGAAATTCAAGAAAATGCCATAGCATCAGGAACTCAGGGTATGTTTGAAGAATTAGTTGCTTTGAAAGAAGAAATGAATGTTATGAAAGCTTTGATAATAGATTCAAATAAAAAAGAGATCATAGAAGAAGAAACAAACAAAATAATTAAGAAATCAGAAACTCCAAAAGAATCAGTAAGGGATAAATACTCTCAACAATAGAAAGGTTTATATAAACCAACATCAGTAAAATTACATAAGAGGTATAAAAAGTGACTGAAATAAAATTTGAAAATAAAAAGTATATAGTTATTGATTCTAAATGTAATTATGAGGTAGTTAATGATGAAAAATAGAAACGTAGTAAATCAACTCCCATCTAAAGATGAATGGGAAACTCCTGAATATATCTTCGATAAATTAAATGAAGAATTTAGTTTTAATTTTGATTTAGCATGTACTTCTGAAAATTGTAAGTGTGAAGATGGTATGATGTTTGATAAAGGTATGAGTGGTTTGGATCATAGCATAGATAAATTCTTGAATCATGTTGATGAATTAAATATTTGGTGTAATCCTCCTTATTCTCAGCTTTTAAAGGATCAATTCATAGCAAAGTGTTCTGAACTAATTAAAGAGCCTAGTGTGTGTGTGTGTGTTATGCTTTTACCAGCAAGTACAGATACTAAAATCTTTCACAAATACATCTACAACAAACCAAATGTCGAAATTAGATTTCTTAAAGGCAGAGTTAAATTCAAAGGAGTTAATACAAAAGGAGAGTATGTCACTAATAAGTGTGGCATGACTGGTTCTATGGTGGTAATATTTAGAAAATGACTAAAGAAAATACAAGTGATAATATATTCAGCATTCAATTTTATATAATATTTACAGCAATTACATCTATAACAGGATTAATTTTATATTTTTTAGATATTGGAGATGTAGGAATATTTTTTTTAATTAATTTAATATTAATGGTCTATACATGGTTTCAATTTTATGTATTGATGGATAAGTTAAAAGGTGTTGAACGAGATGACTAAAGAAGAAAGAATAACATGGATTCCAAATGGAATGAATGTAATGGAAGCTTATAATGATAACGATGAACATTTAGGCTTCTTACAATACCAATTCGTAGGCAGACATAAACATTGGTGTTGGAATCAATTCACAGGCATTTATATGTCTCCTAGCTGTGTAGAAGAAATGAGAATCAAACAAAAAGAATTATGGAAAACAAGAGGTCAATAAATGAATAAAATAATCATAACAATACTAATCATAGCAACAATGTCAATGACAGCGTGTGAAATACCAGAAATGTGTTTTCATGGTAACAAAATTGGATGGGATCAAGAAAACGAATCTCATTTCTCACTAAGAATGTGGGATTGTGAAGAAGATACTCCAATAATTATAACAGAAAATATATCTTCAAACATAACTATTCCAATGAATATATCAGAGAATATAACTACTAACGAAACAGCAATAAACACTAGCATCGTAGTAGAAACAAAAAAGTTAGAAATAATTTCAACTTTAGATCTCACAGGTGAAATAAATTGAAAAAATTAAAAAGTTATTGGTGGCAAAGTCATCCTGATGAAGAACATGGTTTAGCTGTTGTGCATTATAACATTCGTGAAGCTAAAAGTATGGCTTATTCTCACTGGGGTAGTGAAATTGGTTTTGATGATGTAGAATTTACAGATCAAACTATTAAATGGCAAAAGGATGTAGATTTATCTAAATTAAAAGACAAAACTCCTCACGTAATAGATGACTATAAAGAAGGTCTTATACTAGGAATGTATAGCTTTATAGAAGGCGAAAATGATTGTGATAAATGTGGGATGTGTATGGATTATGTAAGTCAAGAAAATGTCATTAATGATGAAATTATCTGTGATGATTGTCTTGAAAAAGGTGATTCTAATGAGTAACATCAGACTAGATGGTTCAGAGAAACTAAGAGAAGGAGAATTACCTTGTAAATCTCTAATAAAGCAAAAAATTAAAACAAACAATCAAACAACCATAGAAGGAAAAACACACGACATCATAGGAACACTAATAATCAAAAACAAATCCTCTGCAATAAAAGTAATAAATGATTTAATTGATGAATACAACATAAAAAAAGGAGATTTAGATTTATGAAAATGAATCAAAAGACCATAAATTTTATATTATTCATAATTTTTATCATACTAAATTGGCTTATGGATTTACATGTATTCAACAGAATGCCAACAACAAATGGATTTATAAGAATAACCAATCCTTTATTAGCAGGTCACATAGAGTGGTACTTATCAATAGGAATCTGTTTATACTTTGCATATCAACTATTGGTGAAAGAAAAATGAATTTAAATAAACATATTTTAAATACAAAATATTGGAAACCTAAATTTTCAGAGATTGCTAAAGAAACTAATATACCATTAAATACAATATATGATTCTATAAATAAAAAAATCCAAAATTGTGAAATTGAAGTAATAATAAAAATATTATCTAAAGAAGAAGCCCAAGAAAAAAGACGTATTAGAGATAATAAAATGTCTTTCAAAGAATGGTTTAAACAAATACCTGATGAATTTAAAATTGAAGATGATGTTTATTTAAAAAAAGAACATCATAAGTATTTACAAACTGAAAATTATAAATTCCAAGAGAAGTGGAAAAATGACTAATATGTGTTCAGAATGTAAATTCTGTAAAAAAATCAATGGAAGAATAAAAATCTATTGGCATTGCTCACAACATAAAGCACAAGTCTATCCAACAGGAGGGGCAACGTGTCCAATGTTCAAAGAAAAGGAGAATCAAGATGGGAATGTATGAAAACTTAGAAAAAGAAGCTTTAACCATAGAACAACTAGCTGAATTAGATGCTATAAATGTTGATTCTGCTCAACAAAAATTAAACAGAATGAGAAGATCTTTTCCAGAAATCAAGAAAGGAAAATTAATATTAAAAAAAGATGGTAAAAAAAGAATGAAGACCATGTATTACATTAAAAAAGGAGATAAACAAATTAGAAGTTCCAATAATAACTAAACAGGTGAAAAAATGAAAAAAGAAATTAAAATTAAAATATATATTTTATCAACATTATTACTATTTTTAATAGG
>LGVC01001395.1_pt1 | contig 23299 bp, 16 predicted proteins | sample 469851 | NCBI WGS metagenome assembly LGVC01 (sample SAMN03857202, study PRJNA290197) | marine sediment metagenome | biome: ocean floor; feature: cold seep; material: sediment; isolation source: sample #5133, Elevator 3A push core 47, collected at Hydrate Ridge North... ...
TATATAAGGGCTATTCCTGCTTCCCAGGCCAGAACGCAGATAATTGAAGTCATAGGAGATGCGACTACTTCAGATCAATACCGTATTAAAAACAAGAACGGTTTTTACCGCGGTGCTATTGTGGTATTCGATAACGGTACAGAAAAAGAATACCTTCGAGTAACAGCTTTGCAGGATGATTTTATCACTCTATCAAGTCATCTATCAGAAGATGGTGCTGTAGTGGATGATACTGCAGATCCTGATCGCACCTTATCAACCTGTGAATTTGCACTTCAAATTAACTATAAAGACCAGACAGAGATTTTCAACTACCTTTCCATGAACCCTGATACACCAAATTATTTCATGAAGGTAGTGAACGGCAATTCCAATTTTGTGGATCTGAAATCTCCTTATGCAGCTCCTGGAAATTTTACACGTACTGATCCTTTTGATATGCCTACCAATGATACAATAATAAATGCCAAACTTAGTATTTCATTATCCAATGGTAATGACGGCACAGTCTCAGGAATTAATTCCGGAGACTTCATGGGAACAGATAATGGTCCTGGTAAACGATCCGGGATAAAGGCCTTTAATGACATTGATGAAGTAAGCATCATTTCCGCACCAGGTGTAATAGATGCCAATGTGCAGTTGGATCTGATTGCTCATTGTGAGAATCTTAAAGACCGATTTGCAGTCCTGGATGTGCCTGAAAATTACCAGAGCACTTCAAAAGTACAGGGACACCGCAGGATCTTTGACAGCTCTTACGCTGCAATTTACCATCCATGGGTAAAGATCTATGACCCGCTTGAAAAGCGAGAAATATTCATTCCACCATCCGGACCGGTTATAGGAATATATTCACGCAGCGACCAGACACGAGGTGTCCATAAGGCACCAGCTAATGAAGTTGTACGAGGTGTTGTTGACCTTAAATACATACTTAATACAGGCGAGCAGGATATTCTCAACCCCATGGGTGTGAACCTTATCCGTGCTTTCCCTGGTAGAGGGATCAGGGTGTGGGGTGCACGCACTACTACAAGCAATACTCTCTGGAAATATATAAATGTCCGCCGTCTGTTCCTCTATATAGAGGAATCTATAGAAGAAGGTACGCAGTGGGTAGTCTTTGAACCCAACGATGAAAAACTCTGGGCAAGAGTAAGGGCAACCATTACTCAATTTTTAACCAGGGTATGGAGAGATGGAGCACTTATGGGTACTAAAGCAGAAGAGGCATTCTTTGTAAAATGTGACAGAACCACCATGACCCAGGACGACATTGATAATGGCAAGTTGATTTGCGTAATTGGAATATCTCCTGTAAAGCCAGCAGAATTTGTAATATTCCGCATAGCACAATGGACCGGAGGGTCTGAAGTAACTGAATAGATCGAGTAAACCGTTAGCGTTTACTATAAGATATACTAGAAAATATAAGGAGGAAAATATATGGCAAGACCTGATCCGTATAGACAATTCAGATTCCGTGTTGAAATTGATGGAATTACCCAGTCGGGTTTTAATGAATGCAGTTTTGGAGATACTACTACAGACCCTGTAGAGTATAGAGAAGGAGACGAACCACTGACATTTCGAAAACTATCAGGGTTAACCAAATACGGGAACATTACACTGAAATGGGGTATTACCGATTCAATGGAGCTCTATAACTGGAGGCAGCAGATCATAGATACCGGTGCAGAAGGAGCAAGAAAGAATATGTCCATTATCCTGATCGATGAGGCTGGTAGTGATAAAGCCCGCTGGGATATTGCCAGAGCCTGGCCCACTAAATATGATCCCGCAGATTTCAGTGCTAAAGGAAATGAAGTGGCTATTGACACTCTTGAGATCGTTCATGAAGGTTTTAAACGTGTTTCATGAATTTGAGGTGATAGTTCTTTGACATTTGAGACAGAATTTGAGTTTGTTCTACCCAGAGGATATGTGGATGAAGAAGGAAATCTCTATCAGAGAGGCATAATGCGGCTTTCTACGGCAGGTGATGAGATATTACCCATGAAAGATCCCAGGGTACAGTCAAATCCTGCTTACCTGAGTATAATACTGCTTTCAAGGGTAATTACTAAGCTGGGAGATCTACAGACAATAAACACAAAAACTATAGAGAACCTGTTTTCTTCTGATCTGGCATATCTACAGGAATTCTATGGAAGGATCAATGAGAATGGGACCAGCGTGATAACAGTTAAATGTCCCGTATGCGAACACAAATTCGATTTTGAGGTAGAGCCGCAGGGGGAATGATACGCTACCCCCTCGAAAAACTGTATGAGGAGGTAGCTTTTATTGCATATCATTTTCACTGGTCTTTTGATGAGATCATGAATATGGAACATAAAGAACGGCAAAAGTGGGTTGAAGAGATCTCAAAGATCAATCAACAGTTAAGTGAAAAGACACAAAGAAGTATCCTTGAGATCGAATAAGAAGAAACGGAGATAACCGATGACGACAGCCGGTAAGGTATATCCATTTATGTCCTTTGAATTCAGGATAGAGATCGAAGGAATAGTATCTGCGCAGGCATCCGAAGTAACAGGTCTTAGTATGGAAACTGAAACTGAACTCTATGAAGAGGGTGGTGTTAATGATTTTGTACATCTACTGCCTAAAAGGACCAAATACCAGCATATCATTCTTAAAAGGGGTATCACAGATAAAGATGAGATGTGGAACTGGTATCAGGATGTAGTTAATGGAAAGTTCAAACGAAAAAGCGGCGCTATCATCCTGATGGATGTTACTGGTGATGATAAGTGGCGTTGGAATTTTATTGACGCATATCCTGTGAAATGGACTGGACCTGAACTTCGGGCCGACAGCAATACGGTAGCTTTCGAGTCTATAGAACTTGCACATCACGGGATTCAAAAAGGTTAAATAAATGAATGCAACAACAAAACAAATTGCTGTTTCAGATATACGTTTTCATAAAAAAATAATTGATAAATACAGGGCAAATATTGGGAAAATCCATAAATTTCCAATATTAATATTTTATAAAAGTCACGGGAATGTTCTTTTTCAAAATAATAATCTGAATATACTGCCTGGATTTTATTTAAATAGATATTTGAAAATAATCAAATCTGCCTTAAGACCCTGGATTGTATTGAAAGAACCTGATAAGATAAATCATTTTAAACAGTTATTATTACATAATACTACAGGTATATCCGGTATATTCCAATCCGGCATACATGAAGAAGGGATTAATAAAGTATCATATAATGCTTCATTTGCAGGATCGAACCTGTATTTTAATAAAGTGGCTTTATTCAATTCTCAAACACTCGATAAATTCTCATATAAAGCAGTGGTAAACCAGCAATTGCATAATGTAATGAAAATCATGCATTATATCCAGAGGAATTATATCAATATTAAAAACAACGTCGGATCATATCTTTCTACTATGAATGAGAATCACTTTTCATTTGAAAATGAATTAACTATCTTATTATCAAAAAAAAAAATGTTATCAGATAATAAGGTTCTATTCAATAAGAATAAGATATTTTTTTATACAGGACACAATAAACAGCCTGATTATAATATTTTATTCCCCGGGCACCATCAGGTATTCTTAACTGCCAAAAATAAAGATTTCGTATTCCACAGTTCGCAGGATATACAATATGAAGTAAACCAAATAAAGAAAAGCCTGGTAGAAATACAAAAGACAGTTGCAGAAAAAACAATGCCTGTATATTCTCCAAATGATAATTACCCCGAGCAGTACATAGATATGAACCGGGTCTCGGATCAGGTTTTTCAAATGATAGATAGAAAAATAAAGATCGAAAGTGAAAGGAGAGGGATTTTTTAAATGAAACCTAAAAAAGGGTTTATTGAAATTCTTAATGGTAAGCAAAGAGGTAAGAAAATAGTTATTCTCTATTTCCCTACTGAATATTCCATGGAAAAGGGAAATACTTTTACCGAGATCGCTGTACCTGGACTTGAATCTCCATATTTGCAATATATAAGGGGAAATGCAGGCAGTATCACCCTTGAGGTTTTTTATGATACCTATGAAGAAGGGGATGATGTCAGAGTTTATACTGATCAACTTACTGATCTTATGAACATTGATCCTGAGATCCATGCTCCTCCCCAGTTAATGTTTATATGGGGCATCCCGTCAGCAGAACCTTTTATCTGTGTAATGGAGCGGGTGACTAAAAGATTTACCATGTTTGACTCTTCCGGTATACCGGTACGGGCCAGGATCAATGTTACACTTAAAGAGTTCAAGATGGAACTCAACAGCCGCGAGAGGTCACTTCAATCACCTGATAAAACAAAGATCTATATTACCAAACAAGGTGACAGTCTGTGGGCGATCGCGTATAAAGAATACGGAGATCCATTGATCTGGCGGCCTATTGCCGAGAAGAATAAACTCAATAATCCAAGGTATCTTCAACCAGGCACTGAATTGATTATTCCGCCTGTGGAGTGATATATGGCTGCTTTAATATCAGGTACTGATATCTACGCACCTGTTTTTATTGTCAAGTTAGTAGAAACAGGTGTAAAACTTTCCAGGGACAGTATAACAGGTATTGAGATCAATGAAGATCTGGAAAACCCATCAATGTTCAGGATTTCCTTGAATGAATCACTTGATTATAACACACAGGAATTTAAATGGCTTGATAATGAAAGCATCACACCCGGTACTGAAGTAATTATTTATTTCGGATATGCCTCATCCCCTGGGAAATTAGGACTAATAAGAGGGAGAATTAAAGCTCTATCTCCTAGTTTTCTTTCCACTGGTATCCCTACCCTTAACCTGGAAGGGTATGACCTGTCACATGATCTGCAAAAGATAGAGGGTGAGTTGGGTTATGATAATATGACATATTCAAATGTAGCGCAGGAGATCGCCAGAAATAATAGTCTGACATGTGATGGTATAGAAACAACAAGAATAACTCATGAGAGGATTGAACGAAACAGCAATGAAAAAGATTTCGCCTTCTTAAAAAGACTTTCAAATGAAATAGGGTATGAATTTTTCATCAGTGATAAGACTGTTTATTTCAGGGAACCAAAGGACAATGAGGATGGAAAAATTACTTTTGAATTCAGGAAGAACTTTATCAGTTTTAATCCCCGAATGACCACAGCCAATCTTGTTAATGAAGTACGTGTCACAGCATGGAATGAAAATGATAGGGAAAGTATATCAGAAACAGTTGCGATCAGTGATATTCAAAGCAGTGTTGGAATCCCTGATCTTGACAATATTGCAGAGCAATCCCAGAATAGCAGAATAGAAGTGCGGCTGGAAGGAAGAGTTGTACGGTCCAGGGAAGAAGCAAGAACCCTTGCAATATCAGAATTACGAAGGAGAAACAGGGGTTTTATTGAAGGCAGTCTTGAATGTATCGGAGACCCGCAACTAAAACCCGGGATGACGGTAAATATTAATAAAGTGGGTAATAGGTTTAGCGGTACTTATTACATAACAAAAGCAAGACATGTCATAGGAGATAGCGGTTATCAGACATCACTTGATGTTAGAAGGAGTTTGTAATGAGCCTGGATAATATATTGGACCAACAGAATGACAACCGGATAGCTGGTGTAGTAGTTGGTATAGTAACCAACAACCAGGATCCGGATGGTAATGGCAGAGTTAAAGTAAATTTTCCCTGGAGAGGAGAAGAAGGTGAAAGTTACTGGGCCAGAGTGGCAAGTTTAATGGCAGGTAATGAAAGGGGTATTGTCTTCTATCCTGAAGTAGATGATGAAGTACTGGTGACATTTGAGCAGGGAGATATAAACCATCCTTATATCATAGGTGCGCTATGGAACGGCACTGACAGGCCGCCTGAAATAAATAGTGATGGTAATAACAATATACGGAAGATCAAATCACGAAGCGGTCATGAGATCATATTCAATGATGATAGTCAGACGGGTCAGGAAAAAATTGAAATTAATACTAATTCAGGTCATCAAATAGTACTGGATGATTCTACTGGCCAGGAAAAGATCGAAATTGTTGATAAGACAGGTAATAATAAGATTACTATTGATTCTGTACAGAATTCCATAAATATGGAAAGTGCTATGCAGCTAACTATCAAAGCAAATATTGTCGAGATAGAAGGAACATCTTCTCTTACTTTAAAGTCCAGTGCTGTTTTGACTATCCAGGGAATGCCTGTAAAGATCAATTAAATGATAATGGAGAGTGATGATAGATGCCGCCTGCAGCCAGATTAGGAGATATGACAAGTCACGGGACCCCTCTTGCCCCTGGTCCCGGAAGTACTGATGTACTTATAGGAGGTCTGCCTGCATGGCGGGCAGTAGCGGATTATCATGCATGTCCCCTGGTAGCCGTACTTGTTCCACATGTAGGAGGTGTCGTGGCAGTAGGAAATACTACAGTACTTATTAACAACCTTCCTGCTGCACGTCAGGGAGATGTAATAGTCGAAGCAGGCCCTCCTAATTCGATTGTTATTGGCTGTCCTACGGTAATAATAGGATAAATTCGGATAGGGATAAAGGAGTATTATATATGAGTAAAGACTTTCTTGGAATTGGATGGAAATATCCTGTTAATATAGATAATGATGGGAAGATTGCCGTATCCGAACATGAAGAGGATATTAAAGAAGCTATTTTGATCATATTACAAACAGCTAAAGGCGAACGTTTAATGCGTCCTGATTTTGCGTGTGGAATAAATAAATATGTTTTCACTGATATGAATACCGTTAATCTACATCTTATAGAAAATACGGTTAGAGAAGCATTAATAAAATGGGAACCACGCATTGAGGTGCTGGAAGTAAAGGCTGATCCGAAATATCGCTCAGAAGGAAAGCTATTGATAAATATTGATTACCAGGTCCGGGCCACCAATACTCAGTTCAATCTTGTTTATCCGTTTTATTTGAAAGAGGGGCAGTGATATCAATGACAGTACCAAAGATAAATCGCATGACACGTGATGTAATTCTGCAGGAAATAAAAAGAAAAGCTCCGTTCTATACTCCGCAGTGGAGGGCTGAGGGTGAAAAAGATTTCGGACTAGCTCTTTCAAAGATATTCTCTCATATGTCTGAGATAATGATCAACAGATTGAATGAAGTACCTCAAAAACATTTTATTTCATTTCTTGACACATTAAATTTCCCGCTTCTATCTGCTCAATCTGCAAGAGTACCACTTACTTTTAAACTGAGCAAGGGTGCATCTGAAAATATACTTATACCTGCTTTAAGTCAGGCATCAGCTAAAGGACCTGATGGAGATCCGATATTATTTGAGACTGAAAAAAATATTATTGCTACGCCATCAAAATTAACACACATATTTAGTGTAATACCGAATAGTGATCATATTTCGAATCATTCTATTTCAATAGATGGTGCGGGTCCGGCAAACCTTTTTAATGAAAAAAATATCCAGGAGCATATTTTCTATATTGGTGATGAAAATCTGTTCAATATTAAATCAGGTATAATTTCTATTGATATGGGAGGGCTGGAAAATAATCTTGCAGATCATCTCACAACAATGAATAAATATGTCAAATGGGAATATAGTGTTGAGGTTACAGAAAAGAAGAATGGTAAGGAAGTAACAAAGGTAGAATGGCATCAATTTCAAAAAGTGGAATCAGATGGTTCAAAGCTTATGATCACCAAGGCTAACCAGGAATCGATTGATAAAATAACATTAAATGAGATCAAGAACAGATGGATAAGATGCCGGGTAATTGTATCCAAAATTAATAAAGTAAAAGAAATAAAGATATCAAGCTTATTAATTTCAATCTCTCCTGCTGTAATTGAAGTTGTTTCAATAAAAAAAGTCCAGGGTATTGGAGATGTGTTTTATAAAAGGCTAACAAAAAGTAATAGTCCTGAAATAATTAATACTGTAGATGAATTGCTAACACTTACTCAAGATGAACTGGCTGCAAAACTTGATTGCAGTAATATTAGGGCTTCGAATATAATTGAAGCAGCAAAGAAAACATTTTTTGATAAAACAGGAAATACACAATCAAATGATCCAACAGGTATTGATCCTGATCTTATATATTATAATGATGTTCCTGTAAATCCCGGAATGTGTTATCCATTTGGAAAAAAACCACATATCTATGATACATTTTATATAGGATGTGAAGATGCTTTTTCAAAAAAGGGATATACAGTTCGTCTGCAATTTAATCTTCTGCCAGGTAGACCCAGCCAGGATAATAGTATTAATTATTCAAAAACCCCTCAGCTAAACAAACCTCAGCTTTCATGGGAATACTGGGATGGTGAAGGCTGGAGCAGCCTGGAAAAATTTGCAATATTTACCGAATATTCAAAGAATTTATCTGAAGACATTAAATGTAACAATACCGGTGGATCTGTAACAGAAAAACAAGCTGTTGTGACCATTTCAGATATACCTGAAGTAATACCTGTTAAAGTCAATGGGAAAAAAAATTGCTGGATACGTATTCGCCTTGTCGGAGGTGATTATGGAAAAGAATATAGATTGACAGGTAATAATCAGGTCGAACCGGGTAAATTCTGTCCGCCAATAATAAAAAATCTTAAAATAGCTTATGAAATAAAACCAGGGGAAAAAGGAGAACAACCCGGATATATTCTTGCCAGGAACAATCTGGTTATCAGAAATTGTCTGGATGAACTTAAAAATAATAAGAGTTTCAAGCCGTTCATTCCTCTTTTGGATCAATATCCCACACTTTATCTCGGATTTGATAAAGAGCTTAAAGAAGGCCCTATCAGTCTTTTTATTAATATTGATGAATTATTTGAGTATCCTGAGGACTTCCTGCCGAGGATACACTGGCAATATAAGGATAATGATGGATGGGTAGAACTGGAAATACAGGATGAAACAAGAGGACTTACAAAAAGTGAAATGATACAATTTAGTATTTCCAAAAAAATGAAAGATGTAAAACTGTTTGACTCAAAAAATAATGTTTACTGGATTCGAGCAGTAATAACAGAGGATTTTTTTATAATACCTGATCGACTGGCAAGAATGAAATATCTTTTCTCGCATCGCATACAAGTGGCTGATATTAATCCCGAAGTATCTTCATTAAAAGAATGTGAAAAACACTTTGAAATTTATAATATAAGTTTTACCAATGATGATACAAGAAAACTACCACCGAAGGCAATAGGCTTTTATCTTAATTCCACATGGGCTTATCAGTCCAGGACGATCACCAATGAAATAACCGGATCAAGTAGTGGTGAACCAAACCAGGTATTCAATTTGCTGAATATGCCAGTGATAAATATAGAGATCCATGTAAAAGAGCCTGATCCACTTTCAAATAAAAAAGATGGCTGGGTCAAATGGACTGAAGTGAGTGATCTGTTTGAATCCGTTAATACGGACCGGCATTTTGTGATCGACAGGACAACAGGAACAGTCGAGTTTGGCAATGGAACATATGGAATGATCCCGCCTAGAGGCCTAAACAATATCAAGGCTACTTACAGTGCAGGAGGTGGAAGGTCCGGAAATTTAAAATCTTTGAAAATTTCAAAACTCCACAGTGCTATAGCTTTTGTTGATAAAGTTTATAATCCGGTCAATTCAGACGGGGGTGCGGATACAGAAGAGATTGATGAACTGTTAATACGAGCACCTACCGTACTGAAACACAGACACAGGGCAGTGGCTCTTGAAGATTTCCAGTGGCTTGCAAAAGAGGCATCTATGAAAGTGGCAATGGTTAAAGTGCTGCCTAATTTTAATGTAGAAGGAAATTATCAAACAGGCAGGGTGAGTGTTGTCATTGTTCCGGAAAGTACTATGTCGAAACCTGTTCCTTCATCAGAGTTGAAACGCAGGGTGGAGACATATTTGAAAGATAGGTGCTCAAATGTGATGACATTAAATGTAATCCCACCTTCATATATCAAAATAGATGTCTCGGCTGTACTTGTAACAAAGACCATTGAATCCAAGCCTGTTATAGAGTATGAAGCCAGAAAAAAAATTGTAGAATTCCTTCATCCCTTAACTGGTGGTGAGGATGGTAATGGCTGGGAATTCGGATCAGTACCCTGTATATCTGATATATATTCAATATTTGAACGTATTAATTATGTTGATTATGTAAAGAAGGTGACAGTAGTTCTTCAGGCTGAAGGAAGCTCAAAGGTAGTGGTACTTACCGATACGTCTAACATTATAAAACTTCCTGAATATGTTCTTCCTTTCAGCGGAAAGCACACGATCACTGCACAATGGGAACCAGAGGAGGAATCGATTTGACTTTACCTATACCTGATCTGGATGACAAGTCATTTGATCAATTGGTAGATGACGCAAGATCACTTATACCACTATATGCTCCTCAGTGGACTGACCATAATGCAAGTGATCCCGGTATTACATTTATTGAGCTGTTTGCCTGGCTTATTGAATCTGAGATTTACCGTATTAACCTTATTACTGACAGGCATAAACTTAAATATCTTAAATTGCTGGGAATCAAACCAAATTCACGTATGCCAGCAAAAGTAGACCTTACTATTCATTCAAATATTAAAAAAACGATATCAAAAGGAACTGTAGTATCTACTGAGGTATCTAGTAAGAATATTTATTTTGAGCTTGATGAAGATATTACAATAGTACCTGTAAATCTTAAAAAAATAATTGTTGATGAATCAACAGCAGGTGTTTTTGATAGAACCGGTACAAATGAAGATGGCGACCTTTTCTATACTCCTTTCGGATTAAATGTAAAGAAACACAGCGCACTTTATCTTGGCTTTGATAAGGGGCCTGATACACTAAGCTTTGCATGTAATTTATATGAAAAGGACCTTATTAAACCTGGAAAACACGGGTATGACATACCGGAAAATGAGAAACTGGAGAATGTAAGACTTAGATGGGAGATTACCAGTTCACAGAATGGAACAAACTGGGTTAGCATTTCACCTGTGGATGGAACTGATAATTTTAACAAGAGCGGCAGGATTATCTTCGAATCGATTGAAGGCTGGACATCTTCCACTATTGCGGTATGGAAGGATGATAATGATACACAATATTTCTGGATTCGCTGTGTAATCGAAAAATCCTGTTATGAATATCCACCAAGGATAAAGACTATAAGACTTAATACCGTACCCGCAGTCCAGGGCTTGACTATTAAGGATGGCAGTGAACAGGCTAAAGGCAGCGGTCTTCCTTACCAGGATGTTAATGTAAGATCTTTTCCTGTCAGGAAAGGGACAGTAAGACTTTGTGTTAATGGAGAAGAATGGAAGCAAGTTGATGATCTTGATGGTTCCGAACCTGGTGATTTACATTTTATTCTTGATGAAGAAAATGGAACAATTGGGTTCGGTGATGATCTCAATGGTATGATCCCTCCTGCTGATTCCATTATCAATATAATTCAGTACAGGACCTGTAATGGCGAAGATGGGAATGTAAAACAGGGATTAGAGTGGGAGATCGAAGGATTCAATGGTATTATACGGAATCTTAGACCATCAACAGGCGGAGCAGATGCCGAGACTGTTGAAAAAGCAATTGAAAGGTTCATTATAGATTTAAAAAAGCCTTATAGAGCAGTCACATCAGAAGATTTTGAATTTATTACCAAAAACACACCAGGATTGAGAGTGGCTATAGCAAAGGCAGTACCGAATTATAACCCATATGATAATAAATACAGCGAAGGTGCTGTTACTATGGTAGTTATACCTTTTACTCCACTTGATATTTTCGAAACCCCACCTGAGCCTTCAGAGTCTTTCAAGGATAGGATCTGCCGTCATCTGGACAGACACAGACTTCTTTGTACTGATATTTATATTGTTTCGCCTGTATATGTAAAGGTAGATATTAGCGTTACTATTGTTTTAAAACCTGGTTTTTCGAATGAGGTTTTAAGACAAAATGTCATTAGCAAGCTTAACAGGTTCCTTAACCCGATAAGAGGGTGGGTTAATGGTAAAGGCTGGCCTGTAGGAAGGGACGTATTTCGTTCTGAGATCTACAGTTTAATAGAAGAGATCGATGGTGTGGATTGTGTAATACGGCTCCTGCAATCAGGAGATAAAGGCTCGATCACTGATACACAAGGAAATCTGGTACTGCCTTTAAAAACAGCCACTGTCTATCCTGGCAATCATACTATTAATATTGTCAGGGAACCGGATGAGTGTATACAAGGAGGGGAAGTCAATGCAACAAATTAATTTTAAAAAGATACATACACGTCACCTCTGGGAGAACTTCAAACTTGATGTAGAAAAAATAGTGATCGAGGATGATGGCCTGAAACTTGAGAGCAGTTATATTTATAAATCAGGAAAAGTTGTGCTTGATGATGGTAATTTTAATATAAGTGATATTGCTGTTAATGAATGCAGCATTATTTATTTTATTGATCAAGACAAGAATTTGGTTTTTACTTATGAGAAAGATACTGGTACTGTAAATACGATCGGGTGCAATTCCGGTATTCTTTCAACCGGATTAAATTCCCCTTCAAGCATCGCAATAGATAAAGATACGATATATATTGCAGATAACGGCAATGCACGGATAGTCGCTATTGCACGAAGCAACCTTCAGATCCGCTGGATTCTTTCTAAAGGTCCCAAAAGTGAACCTTTGGGTGAAATTAACGATCTTGCTGTCGATGAAGATGGGAATATCTATGCTGTTGAGATGACAAAGAACAGGATACTTTGCATGGATCGAAGCAGCAGTATTTCAGGTGTGATTGGTAGTGATCATTTATCACAACCAACTGATATTGCTCTTGATAAGGACGGAAATATCTATGTACTTGATAATAATTCTGTATATATATTCAGACCTGACAAAGAATTAATACAGACTATTCCTATTGTTGGTATAGTACCTAAGGGGCTTGCAGTAGATATTAATAAGCAGATATTCATAGGTGAATCCGGTCTTGTTGAGCCATTAAAGGAGAAAACTATTTATAAATTATATCCGGACGGCAGACTAATTCCTTTATGGTCATACAGGGGTGCAGTTAACAGGTTGATCAATGACATAGAAAGTAATCTTTATGTGATCAATGATAAGGGAGATCAACTAACACTGCTGCCATACACAAAAGTATTTAATTCAAATGATGATGGAGTTTTTAGAGGTACCTTTATATCAAAACCTATCGACAGTCAGGTAATTAAGACTAAATGGCATAGATCTTTGCTGGAAGGAGTATTCAAACCAGGTACTCAAATTGAACTGCTGTATCTTATTTCAGATAGACTGTTAACAGATAGTGAAATTATAGCTAAATCAGATAATGAATGGTTAATTGCTATTTCAGAAACTTCATCGTTCCAGGGAGAAGAAAGAAGAGATGCTCTTTTGTTAGAAGATATTTCAGGTCAGTACCTGTGGTTTAAGATAATTCTTACTGGCAGTGAAACAATTTCACCGGAAGTTAGCTCTTTTATGGTTTATTTCCCGAGGATATCATATCTTGATCACTTACCGGATATGTATCAGGAAGATCCTGTTAGCAGGTCATTTATTGAACATTTTCTTTCTATTTTCGAGAGTATATTCTATGAAATTGATGTTACTGTTGAACATATTGAGCGTTTCTTTGATGCAAACGGTGCACCTGCGGAGTTTTTATCATGGCTTGGGTCATGGGTTGCTCTTTCTATGGATGAGAACTGGTCTGAAAAAAGAAAGAGATTGATCATCCAACATGCGGTTTCATTGTATAAGAAAAGGGGGACAAGAGAAGGGCTGGAAGATACTATTGAACTGCTAACTGATCATAAGCCATTGATCGTAGAGAATTTTTATAAAGATCATGAATATCAAGTAAATCCCAGACATAGCCAGGATTTACTTAAAAGCAATGAAGTAATCTTTTTTCCACATGGTGAGGCGAAGATAAAGAGTTCAGGTGGAATAGAAGTTTCGCTGGTTGATGTTCTTTATGGTAATGAACGGTTTGGTTTTTGTGTATTTTTAGAACGATCAAGCCTTAAAGAGAATAATCTTGATATGATCAAGCGGGTCATTGAGGATCAGAAGCCTGCTCATACATGTTATGGTCTTACTGTCATGGAACCATGGTTCTACCTGGATATGCATACCTATCTCGGCATTAATACTACTCTGACAAAGCCTGAATTCATACTTGGAATATCATCTGTGATAGGTAGAGATACTGTTCTTGATGATTTCGAGCATGCTGCACAGGTGGGGAGACATTCACGTATAGATATTGATACTGAACTTAGTTAGAATTTATGGAGGTAATGAATATGTCAAACTCAGAAGAGGATAATAAGAATGGTAAATTACATCAGTTCCAGAGAAATAATTATTTTTACGGTAAACTGATGACAGTCATGGATTTTGAGAGTGAACAAAGTTATTTCAATGAAAAACGCCACCTTCTCAACAGGTTGGTCCATGGATACGGACTGATATGCGGATTTGATTATGAGAATATCAAATTTAATTCAAGCAGTGGTAAGGTTGAAATAATATTTAATAGCGGTGGTGCGGCATTGGATTGCTGCGGACATGAAATTGTTGTGCCGAAAGGCACAGTAAAGAAAATAGTTAATAGCACGGGAGGAATTCTCACATCAAAAAATTTAGAAGAGTCACTGAATTTATATCTTAGCTATAAACCCTGCCTGGCAGAGATGGTCCCAGCCGCATCAAATCCTTCAAGCTGTGATGAAACCTGCTGTGCGAACAGGATAATTGAAGATTTTGAGGTAACAGCATCAAGTAGTCTTCCTGATGAATCTGTTCTACCCGGGTGTCCTGATTTTTCTGGTGAGATTAACGAAGATGAAGCTGTGACTATAATTAAAGAATGGATTGAAGAAAGTTCTAAAACATGTTTGGAATGTGATGACACTGATAAAAAATTGGTATTTCTTGCTGCAGTAAATATTGATCTTAATCTTAATCTTACCATTAACGAGGGAGTAACTGGTGAAAACAGAAGATTTGTCTGCAGTAATAACCAGCTATATGAACTGTTAAGATGCCATCTGTCAGATTTTGATAATCCACATAGAGCACTTAAAACTATTAATAGTGTAGGTAATGTAGATAATGTTTGGAATAAACCCGTAAGTAATGTGGATATTACTTCCAGCGACGGTACTATAGACATTATTACTTATCAGGATACATATAAGGTTGATGTTACGATAGCGTCGGATAAAGTGGGGATAAGACATCTTGATAAAGATGAAATTTATAAAATCCTTTATTCTTCTGATGATAGTGTCACTATTACACCGAATACTATCGAAAAAAGGATTAATCTGACAACAGATGGAGCAAACAACAGTTCAACCGGTCTTGTAGTTTTTCCTCCTGAGTCTTTTAATAATGATTTAGAAGCAGTCTCGGAATCGATTGATCCGGGTCTTGATAAGGGACCAATTGGTATCATTCTCGGGCTTAAGCATGATGAGAATGACACAATTTTTATTGGAGCAATGGAACAATTCAAGAGTTTTGAATTCCCTCGAGCACTCCTTGGGGCTGTTATGAATCCTGAAACAGGCTGTTTCCAGATAGGAGTAAAATATAATAGTGAAAGTGAGACCAAATCCAGTCTACCCACCTGTGTACAGTGGTGGGCATTCAAACCAGGCAGTTATCTGGAAAAAATTATCGTGAAAGATTAACGTAGGAACAGATATTGATTATGTTGAATATAATGTATCGGGAGTAACAGATCAGATCGTAAAGAATGGATTATGTGAAGATGGCGAAAAGAATTGCCAGGAGTCAGAAGAAGGGATTAAAGGCGGTCGGTACTATGCCAGGGTCGGAAGTCGCGTTGCTGTAAATGGTAAACCCGGGAAGCTGGCAGATCTGATCCTTGAGCAGGATGTAAATGATACGAGGAATCTGAATGTTGGAGAATCATGGGATATTGGTGGAGGTCTTACATTACAGGTAGTCGATATAGATGTAGATGGTGGAGAAGTTTGGATCTCACTTGTATATGACGGGGAGGAATTAAATAGTAAGGCTGTTCGTATCGGAGAAGTCTATACATATTGCGAGGATACAATAGCAGATGAATCTGATGTACCGTTATATTGAACGTGTATTTAGCAATATGGATACTAGCCTTGTACGGCTACGGTATGCCTGGGCGATATCCAGGAATATTACTATTGTTGAATAGTCTGAAGCAAAGCAATCGAATTCGAATTCCCTGGTGCGATTACGACGGAGGATGTGATAAAGACGGTAAAGAGGGAGTTTTAGAAGATGGGGAAGATCTGCCCGGAATCTGAGTACTGAATGTATTATGGGTCAGTATCTGAATTGAGTGATTGATGCAGGGGAAATTACAAGCAGGGACAAAAATGAACGAATCGGTTGCTGTCACAAAAGAAGTGGGTGCAAAGAAGAACATTTCATCCACTCGCAATCGCGATGAAAGTATCCATCGCGTCCAAACTGTGCCTGAGCGGCAGCTAGGTTCTTTGCGGGGTGTGATAGGTAACATAAGTCGTGATGGCGGCACGCCATCGGTTGAGAGCATTGCAACACACTTGAGCAGCATGCATAGCGCACAGCGTGCACCGGTGATTTCGGCACTTCAGCAAACGCATGGCAACCGATATGTGCAGCGGGTGGTTGCTGGGATCCAGGCAAAACCGGAGGTCGGGCAGTCCGGGGATGAGTGTGAGCAGGAAGCGGATCGTGTGGCGGAACAGGTGTCGAGGGCGCCTGAGCCGCGAGTGCAGCTACAGCCAGAGGAGGAAGAAGAAAAAGAAGAGGAGGAGGAATTGGTTCAGACCAAACCTATTGCTGAGCAGATCACTCCTCTAATTCAAAGACAGGTTGAAGGGGAGGAGGAAGAAGAAAAGGAAGAGGTGGTACAGCCCAAATGTGAAACGAGCACCACCTCTTCTGATCCGATCCGGTATGTGCAGCGGACGGTTGCATGGATTCAGGCGAAGCTTAAGATTGGGCAACCTGGTGATGTGTATGAGCAGGAAGCAGACCGCATGGCAGATGCGGTGATGCGGATGCCTGAGCCACGGGTGCAGCTACAGCCAGAGGAGGAAGAAGAAGAAAAAGAAGAAGAGGAAGAAGTAGTTCAGACCAAACCCATTCCCGGTCAGATCACTCCTTTAATTCAAAGACAGGCAGAAGGAGAGGAGAAGGAAGAGGTTGTGCAGTCCAGATCCGAAACGAGTGTTACTTCTTCTAACCACGCTTCGATGATGGATCCTGTGTTCCACGTTATCCGGACCAAAGGGTCCGGAGAGCCGATGAATCGATCTACAAGGCACACACTGGAATCCCACATGGGAGTGGACCTGGGTGGTGTCCGTGTTCATACTGATAGCACATCCCACCAGGCATGTACAGCTCTTAGAGCACATGCTTTTACACATAAAAATCACATCTGGCTCGGGCGGGGGCAGTCGCAGGATAACCTGGGTTTGATGAGCCATGAGACGACGCATGTATTACAACAGGGCGGTATCGCCCGACTCAAGCCATTGGAAACTTTGGAGAATGCGGATCTTGTTCAAACACTTCCCTTATCAAGAACCCAACAGACCACTATCCCTCGTGAATCGATGCCAGGTTCGCAAATGCCGATGCCAGCCACTCCGACTGCTGTGCTAACAGAGGAAGGAACTTCAAGAACCTCGCATGCCGCTGAAACTGCTACCTCAGCACCAGTGGAAGTACCTCATGCACGGGCGGGGACAACCGAAGGAACAGCTCATGCAACTGCTGTAACTGCTGCAGCTGCTGGTGAAGCAAGCCCTGCGGCTATCGCAGGTGTAGCTCCTGAAGATCAAGAACGCCACCAGGTTGTCATTGAACGTCTGGAAGAAGCGGCTACTCAGCAGGAAGGGGCGGCTGCTTCTTCAGATAGTCAAAGGCAAGCCTCTGAACAAGCAGCAGAGGAGGCCTCTGCTGCTGCTCCCTCACCGGCCAATGAAGCTCAAGCAAGGGGACAGGCAGCTCAGGTCAAAACCATGGATGCACAGGAAGCTGGTGAAGTTAACCAGGAAAGTTTTCTGGAAATCGTTCGGCGCAGGTTGCGGGAGATAACACCTTCCACTCCGAGTGGAATGGATGAGTTCAGAGAGCGGGGTGGAGCATCTGGTTTACGGGAGGGATTATTACAAACAGCGAACCAGCAAGCTGAGGGAGCTCAGCGTGCAATTCGATCGGCGACGGAAACAGAGCCAGCACCTGGAGAGGCGCGTGTACCAGAAGCACTTCCCGAACAAGCCGGTCCTGGACAGACACCAGACTTACGAGCTCAGGAGGTGCTGCCGCAAGCTTGCGAGGAAGCAGAGATATCTCTGGAGGAGAACCGACAAGAGGTTGAAAGCCGTTTGGGGGAAGAAAATCTCACTGAAGATAGACTCCGCCGGGCGAATGACCCCAGGTTTACTGCCGTGCAAGAAACCCGGGAAGCAGTACATGAACATGCAGATACTGCTCCCCGGGAATACAGGGAAGAAGAACAGGCACTGCTGAATGAACAGGAAGGTGCCCTTGCCAGTGAAGAAACGACAGCTGTCCGTGAGATGGAACAGTCCCGGGAGCGATCGCAGCGGGAAATTGAAGCTGAACAGCAAACGGCCATGACAGTTGAGGAGAGAAGGAGACAGGAAGTATCAGATCACATTGAAGGTATTTACACCAGGACTCGACGGGTTGTTGAAAGAAGACTGGAGGGTTTGAACAGAAAAGTTGAGAGCCGGTTTACTGAAGGAGAGAGAAGGGCAAGAGAGCGTTTTGAGGAGTTTGTCGATAGGGAGATGAACATTTGGAAATTCAGGCGATATATGGTCAGTGGAACTGGAGCATTTACCTTGATCGCAGATCTATTTCGGGATATTAATGAATTCCCTGAAGTCGAACAGATATATGAAGATGGGAAAAATCAGTATATAGCGGAATTAGATGCTGTCATTGTTGACATTGCCAATCTGGTTGAGACCACACTTGCCAGGTGTCAGGATGAGATCCAGCAGGGTCGTGATGATGTCCAGGAATACGTCGAAGAAGGGCTTCCGGAAGCTTTGAGGGAGGTAGGGGAACAAACTTCCGACCGGATATCCGAGCGTTATGATGAACTGCGGGCCAGTGTGGAGGAGCGCAGGAACACATTAGCTGATCAACTGGTTGAACGTTACCAGCAAGCACGGCAGGCTCTGGATCAGCGCATTGAAGAGATGCAGGCAGAGAACCGCGGTCTGGTCAATAGTTTCGTCGAAGGACTGCAAGCGGTCCTGGAGGTGCTCCGCAACCTCAGAGAACGCCTGGCGAGCATACTGGGTGAGGCGAGCGGTGCGATTGAGTGCGTCCTCAATGACCCCCCCGGCTTCGTCGGCAATCTCATCGGTGCAGTGGGTCGCGGCTTTCGTCAGTTTGCCGGAAACATCTTGCCCCATCTAAGACGTGGCCTCATGGGGTGGTTGTTTGGCACCCTGGCCTCTGCCGGCATTGAGATTCCCAGCGAGTTCAGCCTGCGGGCCATCATCGGCCTGATCCTACAGATTCTCGGTATTACTCGTGATCGTCTCCGCACCAAGGTCGTGCGCATCGTCGGTGAACGCAACGTCGCCGTCGTGGAGCGCGTATGGGGCGTTGTCTCCACCCTGGTCCGAGAAGGACCCCAGGGACTGTGGGACGAGATTCGACAGGGCGTCGGCAATCTCAAGGAGATGGTCATTGAAGGCATCAAGCAGTGGGTGGTCACCCGGATCGTCATGGCGGCGGTCAACCGTATTGTCACCATGTGGAATCCGGCAGGGGCGATCGTCCAAGCCGTGCTGGCGATCTATAACACCTTGATGTTCTTCTGGGAACGCCGAGATCAGATCCTGGATCTCGTGCAGTCAATTGTTCGTTCGGTTGACAGCATTTGCCGAGGGGCTCTCGCCCAGGCGGCGAATCTGGTTGAGCGGACCATGGGGCTTACCCTACCGGTCATCATCAGCTTTTTTGCGCGGTTGTTGGGATTGGGAGGTATTGCCGCGGCTATTCAGGGAATCATCCGGCGGCCTCGGCGGCGGGTGGATCGATCGATCGATCGGGCGTTGCGGCGGATTGCGAGACGGCTGGGTATCCGGGGAAGAGGTAGGAGAGCAGCCAGAGGCCGCCGTGCTCCCGACACGCGTCGATATCGCCAACTAGCCGATCGGGCTGCAGCCGAGCTGAGCCGCGTGACCGGACCGCCCCAGAGCCCGGATGTTTTGCGCAGGGAGAAACGGCAGCAGGCTCGACAGCTACAGCGTACCTACTCCTCTCGGCTTGGCCGGGGCGCAAGGATGCGGATTCAGATTGCTCGGGCGCGTCGAGGACAGGAAGAGCGGGGGATTGGGTTTACAATTGCGGTGAGGCCGGGGTCGGTGCGGAAGAGGGGGACGATTTCTGCTGGGGAAGGCTCTTCAGAAATTAGATCAGAGGCTGGAAGGGCTGTTGCCAGTCAACTGAACCGAGGAATACGTAATGCATCACAAGTTCGACAAGTTTACCAGAATGTCTTTCGTTCACTTCGCTCGCGCGGACTAAAGTACTTGGGTGTATCAGAAGTACCAAGGAGACCCGGCCTTTTTAAGATCCATGTTGGAGCATCCAATACAACGGAAGAAGGTCAATTTGATTATGAAGAACCAAATGAAACCCTTCAATTCAATATAGAAAATTTTAAGGAATTTGTTAAGGGCTATGGAACGCAGGCCATTATCTGGCTTAATGAAAGAATCTATCAAAAACGGGGTGATAACGGGAAATGGTTTAGTAAAGGTAATATGCATGTAGAGGAATTGTTATTTGCTCAAGTTGTTGAATCTAGAAGACCAGATGAATTTTCAGGAAAAACATTTACTATAGCAATTACTCGCAGTCCTTGTCCACTATGCCAGGGTAGACTGGAGAGATTGGCTAAGAATTACAAAGTTCAGATTATTTTGCGGCCGATGACATTCTATACGGGTAGAGGTAAGTATAAAGTTATAGAAGAAAATTTACTGAAATGGTATGAAGACAATAGAGATAAAATAAAAATGTTACCCTTATCTTTGGAAGATGCTATAGCAGATGGACTAACTTCGGTAGGCATAGATGAGCTTCCAAGATATATACGCAATCACTTCAAAAGGTATTTCACTGAGCTCAACGACATCCTAAATCAAACAAAAAACACTAGAGAAGGTGGACAGAATTAAATATTGAGCCACTAGAAGCCTATTTGGGGACAATCTTTCACTTTTTAATATTACATAACGGCACTAGCGGCACTATAGAAAGGTACTAAACCGGATGGGGGGACGTACGTCAGAATATAAGTTGATATGTGATTTTTTATATGATATGAAGTTTTTATGCCACGCAAAGCCCGCATAGATGCGCCAGGGGCGCTAAATCTTATTATTGCCAGGGGGATAGCCATGCCCTGTACCCGAAAATAAGACTGGACTTTTGTCTTTCCATGTTGTATTTGTTTTCAGCATGGAAACACAAAATCAAATCAAACGTACACTCGCTCAACCAGAAGTCATTGAGCATATACGGAATCTGCTCAATGCTGCTGATAACTTAAAAAGGACGCAACTGGCAGACGAGCTTTGCGAGCAACTCAGCTTTTTTGATCCGCGTGGTGACAAATAGCGCGCAGGCTGCCTGAAAGCCCTACGCGAACTGGAAAAAACAGGATTGTTTGTTCTGCCGCAACCCTGTCATTATTCCGGGCAAAAGAAGCCCGAGACGTCTTGCAGCGCCAGTGCCTGAAGCGCAAGGAGTTCCGGATGAGGCTGGAGAAATTAGCGGATTACGCCTCATTATTGTAGATACAGAGGAACATATGCGAATCTGGAACGAATTAATGATGCAGGACCATCTGCGGGGCGCGGGATTGCTGGTTGGCCGTCAGATCCGCTACCTTGTATATATAGGTATATAGGTATATAGTAGTATAGGTAGGGGTCAGGTCTCAACATTTGACAGAATATATAGGAGCTATTGTAGGCTTAGGAACTATTGTAGGCTATTGGGGACGTTTTTAACATTTAAACTTTGAGTTGCTATTAGTAAGCACTATGGACATCCATAAATATATAAATTGCCATGGTAGCGTAGAAATATAACGCCCTTAAAAATTTAACATTTCAGGAGGGGTTAGCTTTTGGGAGCAGAGAATATAACATCAAACTTTGACCAAACATTGATCAACAGGGAGGTTGAATAATGAATCTTCTAAAAAACACATTGGCCAGCATAATGGTCATCGGCTTTCTGGTAGCATCAGCATATGGGCTCTATTATGCCGCTCAATACGTACTGGGTGTCTTTGCCGGACTCGAAGCCGTGCAGAAAACCTTTCTCTTCACCGCGGCGTTTACCCTTCTTCTGAGCGCAGCCATGATCGCGGCATCCCTTCGCAGCATTGGCAGGCGCATGCAAAACCGCCGTCTGCAGGAAGAGAAGCTGGCCGTCTACGGCAACCTGATATATGCCTGGCGGGCGCTGGTCTGTGCGCCCCAACGCCCCATACAGCCCGAGGAAGAGCAGATCCTACACGATATTGAAAGCCATCTCATCCTGGTGGCAGGTCCGCGGGTGCTGCGGCAGTACCATCGCTTGAAGGAAATCCAGCNNGCTACAAAAATAGTCATCTCATCTCTGTTCTGTTTGAATTCCCAGCGGGCGAATCAAGGCATCTGAAACATTCGCCATCCGATCAATCGGCAACACAGACGCCTTCAGAATAGAAAAGAAAGAGACAACAAAGGAGGATCAACCATGGCATCTGATCCTTATAACATCGAATATCCCCGGGACCTGCCAAGCAATGCGCATTCACCATTGGGCATGAACCTGATGAAAAACGTTTCCTATGCCTCCTGCTGTGCCTTTGTGGATGGCTGGAAGCACGCTCGGCAATGGATTTCGCAAAAGCCGGGCATGGGCTGGGGTGAAGGCTGCCCGCTGGAGCTGGATGAAAACGGGGGTGTGCGCTCCTTGGCCATCAGATTAATGGAGTGTAGAAATTAGGCATATCATCTATCTTTCGATTGTATCAGCAATAAAGCAAAACAGGTGATAAAATGGGTGGATTAGCCATACAATATACCAAATTACCAGAAACAAAGAGAAAGAATTCGCCCCTTCGAATTCAAAGGAAAAAATCATCTCAACCAATAAAAACTCCTGCCGACAGAATCTTATTACTCCAACGAACCATCGGCAATCA
>LGVC01002091.1_pt1 | contig 21308 bp, 16 predicted proteins | sample 469851 | NCBI WGS metagenome assembly LGVC01 (sample SAMN03857202, study PRJNA290197) | marine sediment metagenome | biome: ocean floor; feature: cold seep; material: sediment; isolation source: sample #5133, Elevator 3A push core 47, collected at Hydrate Ridge North... ...
GTAGCGGCTTCGTCCAACAACTAACACAAGCAGGAGGTTTACATATGTCGTCAGCGTGCTTTTTAGAAGAACAATTGACACATTCTCCGGACAACGTGTCGATACTGAAAGAACTGGGCATCCTGTACTACAAAAAGGCTCAGGATAACGACAACAAGAAAATCGTAAACAGAGCGCTAGAGTTATTGACCAAGGCTGTTGCATTGGACGGCAATGACTCGGAGGCCATCGCGTACCACTCCGGCGTTTTATTTATGAAAGCGAGAAACAGCTTTCTGCCGAATGTGAAACTTCGATTTTTGAATCAAGCAATTCAGCAAATAGATGATTTGATCAATAGAGAAAACGATAACCTGACCGCCCGCAGGGTCAGAGGATTCTCAAGCTTCAAAATGCCGGTTTACATGGGAAGACTCGATATTGCAATCCGGGATTTTGAATATCTGACAAGATATGAAGATGATAACCCAAACAGTATTGAGCAATCAATACTTTCAAGAATCTATCTGCATCTTGGAGAGGCTTATCTGATACGAGGAAGACCTCAAGACGCTGAGAAATGCTGGGTGCAGGTAGAGCAAATAGCGCCGGCATCCGGCGAGACCGAGAAGGCACGATCCTTCATCGAGAAACATATTACTTCCCCATCCCCAAGGTAATGAAGGGAACATACGACAATGAAAACGGACCGGATTTTATTACAAAGATGCAAAAGATGTTTAATATCTGAAGCCAGAAGCATTGGCATTCTAATAGGGGAGGACGGCATCTGCAATCTGTGTAAAAAGGATCCCAATAAATATAAGTTGATGTCATGGGAAGACAAGCAGCTCAGGTTCGAAGAGCTGATTTATGCTGAAAAAGGGAAGCACCCGTATGACGGGTTGGTCATGATGAGTGGAGGAAAAGACAGCGCTTACCTCGCCTTGCAACTGACTCAAAGATACGGACTAAACCTTATGGCTATATCCATTGACAATGGATATGAATATCCGGACACGTTTGATAATGTCAAGCATGTTTGCGCCAGACTCGGTATCCCGCTAATCATCTATCAACCAAACCTCAGCAGATTAAAGGAGTTCTATCGATACGTAATGGTTGATGAAAAACTGAAAAGAGATGACTTTGGACAGATATGCTTTTATTGCGGCATATATTTGAAACAAATCGCTTCGAATTTTGCCAAAAGGTTCAATATTCCCTATATCTTCTCCGGTTACAACCCTGATCAGGTCGCAGAATTAGGTGAATCTGAAGTCATACAAATAGATAACGACCTCCTTATGCATCAAAGGTTCTTGAGAAATGCCGTCGATGAGAAGATCAGGGAAGCAGAAGCTTACACAAGACGAATCGGCAGGCCGGACATGGCACGCTACTTTATACCGCCCGAAACAAAACTGATTTACTACTACCAGCACTTTCCCTACAACCCCCTTGAAATGATCGGCGTGATTAAGAGCGAATTAGAATGGAGACCGATAAAAAGATTTCGCGAGAATTACATAGCTTCAGGGTGTCAACTGGCCTGCGTGTTGCTCTATTTTTGCGATCTGAAAAATAGGCCCGATTACATCCAGAAGGAATTCAGCGCTCAAATCAGAAGAGGAACACTGGACAGGGATTATGTCTGCAAGATGTATGACGAATTCGAGCATGACGAAACCGAGATAGATGAGGTGTTAGACACCCTCAACCTTGATAGAGAAACAATGTTGCATCTTTAGTGGTCCTTTCGGGGCCCATTCCGCCGAGGCGTCCGCGCACCGGTCGATTAAGAGGTATATTGCATGTTAAAAAATAAGACTGTTCTTGTTACCGGCGGCAATAAGGGCATAGGAAAAGCGATTGTATTGAGGTTTGCAGAGAACGGAGCAAAAGTCATTTTTACTTACAATTCAGATTTGGAAAGCGCAAAAAAAACAAAGAGCGAAGCTCAACAATATGGCACAGAGATAGACTTCTGCAAGCTGGATCTCGCTTCATCAGAGAACATAGATCAATTTCTTGAAGAGATTGAGACCGATACTCGCGATGTGAACATATTAGTCAACAACGCGGGATATGTTAATGACGCGCTCTTTATGAAGGCGGACATGGACAATTGGTGGGGAGTCTTCAATGTGATATTCGCCGGAGCAGTGCGAATAACAAAAGGATTATTGAACAATATTGTAAGGCAGGATTACGGAAGAATTATCAACGTGGCCTCCACTGCCGGACTGACAGGTGTGCGCGGGCAAACAAATTACTCGTCTGCTAAAGCAGCGCTGATCATGTTTACAAGAACTCTTGGCAAGGAACTGGCCGGATTAGGCGTTACAGTCAATGCCATAGCGCCAGGCTATGTTGATACGGACATGACAGGCATTTACGACCCGGATAGCAAGAAAAAGTTCAAGAAGTCCGTCCCAATGCGCAGATTTGGCAAACCCGAAGAAATCGCAAACGTCGCATTGTTCCTGGCGTCTGACCTGTCAAGCTATATAACCAGTCAGGTAATTATAGCAGACGGTGGAATGATATAGACTATCCCTCGGTATATCCAATCGAAAAAAGGAGATTGATATGAAAGAAATAGAAAGGCTTCTTAGCCATCGAGAACCATTTTTGTTTCTTGACGACGTTGATGTTGATGGTGATGAGATCGTCGGCTACAAAACCTTTAAGTCGTCAGAGAGTTTTTTCAGAGGTCATTTTCCCGGATATCCTATTGTTCCCGGCGTCATCCTTGTCGAGACAATGGCTCAATGTGGAGGTGCCGGCCTCAGATTGGGAGGGACCTCAAAGAGCTCTAATTTTGTCCTTATCAAGATAGAGGATGCAAGATTTCATAAAAGTGTGCGACCTGATGACACGGTCAAGATAGTAGTCCAAAATGAGACTGTGACCGGAACATTAATAAATCAGTCAGGAAAGGCATACGTGAATGATACGCTAGTTGCCAAAGCAGAATGGATATGTGTTGCAGGGGATAAGTAGTTGTGGCATGGCGGACAAATTGGGCCCGTGGAAGACGCAACGCTATGGAAATGCCGATTTAAAGGTATTCGAGAGGTAAAGCCATGAAAGAGATCAAAAGGCAAGTCAAGAAAATTGTAGCAGTCGCAGTTGACGTGGAACCGGACGAATTCGGAGACAATGAGCATCTCTACACGGATCTCGGGGTAGATTCCGTGGTTGGCTTCGAGATCATAGTGAAGCTGCAGAAGCAGTTCAAGATTGTCATAGATGATAAGGAAGCTCCGACTTTGATGACCGTTAATAAGATGACGGAAGTCGTTGCCCGTGAGCTCGGTAAAGATCAGAACAACTGATGATACCAGGAAAGGATGCTGCTATGAAAGAAAAGGTCGTAGTTACAGGTGTAGGGGCTATTGCCAGTAATGGTAACAACACCGACTCGTTTTGGCATGCAATAATCAGCGGAAAAGACGGCTATACCGACAGCCGCAATTACGTTGAGCCTGATTTCCCCTTTAAACTGTGCGGAAAGATCAAGGGCTTTGACCCTTATAAATATCTGACCGGAGATGAGGTCAAGTCCCTTGATCGATCAGCCCAGCTCGCTGTTGCGGCGGCAACAATGGCATTGCAGGATTCAGGATTAGAGTTCAGCCGGGTCAATAATAAAGAAGTCGCGGTAGTAATGGGAACAACGTGTGGCTGCAATCTCTCCATCGAGGAGAACGATTTCAATAGGACCTGGTTTGAGAATAAGACTGATGTTCACAGATCAAGTTACACCTCATTCAATCATTCAAGCATCCCTAACGCCATTTCCGCAAAATTCGGCTTTTCCGGCCCATCCTATCTGCAAGCCACGGCCTGTGCCTCCGGAAACCACTGCATAGGAGAAGGATTTGACTTAATACGTTTGGGCAAAGCAAAGGTAGTTGTCTGCGGCGGGGCTGAAGCTCTAAGCCTGTTACCGATGCTCGGGTTCAATGTCATAAGGTCAATGGCTAAAGAAAAATGCGCTCCTTTTGACAAGAAACGTGATGGAATTGTTGTTGGCGAAGGTTCAGGCGTACTCATCCTTGAATCATTAGATCATGCAACACAACGAAACGCAAATATCCATGCAGAGGTATCAGGCTGGGGGATAAATTGTGACGCAGAAAATATTGCCTCCCCGATAGTTGACGGAAGCAGGTGCGCGGAGTTGATAGAAAAGTGTTTAAGGAATGCTGAAATCGATAAACGTGACATAGACTACATTAGTCTGCACGGCACCGGAACTATCAAAAACGACCAAACTGAAGCAAACGCCATAAAGAAAGTCTTTGGTGAAAAGAGCAGAAAGATTCCGGCAAGTTCAATTAAATCAATGATAGGGCACACATTTGGCGCAGCAGGAGCGCTTGAAGGTGTAGTCTCAGTCCTGGCTATTCGCAACAGTTGTGTTCCGCCTAATATCAACTTGACCGAGATGGATAAAGGGTTTGAGCTGAATCTGGTGACGGAATGCTACTACAGTGTAGATGTAGAGCACGTGTTGTCATTGTCGTTTGGTTTTGGTGGATGCAATGTGGCTACGATATTTTCAAGATTCAGCAGGAATTAGACTATCATGAAGACTACAGGAGTTGTGATTACAGGAATAGGCATCATTTCAAACCTCGGGTTTTCAAAGGAAGAATACTGGGCAAACAGGAGAGAGCAAGTCCGCCCTGAGCACATAACAGGTTTTGACACTTCCATTTGCAAAGCCAAAAAGGCGTATCAGATTACCGGGTTTGATCCCCGCCAGTTCATTGACAGGCGCTATATTAAGCCGCTTGACACCGTTACCAGATTTTGCATCGCTGGTTGCGGGCTTGCACTGAAAGATGCCCGCCTGGACATAGAGAGCGATCGGATCGGTATTGTGGCAGGAAGCAAATACCATGGTATTTACAGTATATTTGATTTGAAGCAAACCTACTACGAAGATGGCGTATCAGGTGTAAGCCCTTTATTATTCCCGGGCTCAGTATTCAACGCAGCCGGAGCACAGGCAGCTATTGAATGGAAAGCCAGCGGTCCTAATTGCGTCATAAACACAGGGATGGCATCGGGGCTTTCCTCAATCATCAAGGCTGCGGAATATGTTCAAACCGATAAAGCTGATGCCATGGTCGCAGGTGGCAACGAAATGCTGCATGAATACATCTTCACCAAATACGATAACCTGGGCTGCCTGTCAACTGGAGCTAATGGCTTTGAGCAATCCAGGCCCTTTGATAGGAACAGAAACGGGATGATATTGGGTGAGGGCGCATGCTACGTCGTGTTGGAATCATTAGAAGCAGCACGCAAAAGAAATGCACATATCTATGCTGAACTCGTTCATTGGCGCAGCGCGTTTTGCGCAAATGACGATCAGGGGCTTCAGTCACGCACAGATTGTGTCAAAGATACGTTGCGCGTAAATGGCGCGGACTATGTTGATAGAGTTGATTTGGTCGTTACTGACGCATGCGGCGGCAGAAAATGCGATGATATACAGGCCAAGATTGTTGTTGATGTTTTTAGCCGAAACAATCCTTACGTTACGTCTAATAAGGCGAGCATAGGGCACACCCTGGGAGCTTCCGGAGCCTTTAATGTGGCCGAGGCGCTTTTATCGATTCAAAATCAAGGCATTTCTCCGATTCGGAACCTCAAAGAGCCTGAAGTGCAACTTAATTATGTAACTGACTATTTACCTGCGAAAATTGAATATGTGCTGGTCACTGCTTACGATCCCGGCGGTAATAGCGCTGCTTTACTTATAAAGAGATGTTAATCAGATGAGGACCGTATGAAAAAGATACTCCCCAATATCCTGTTGCTGGCAATATTGCTACATCCATTAGGCGACCCTCTTGCTGAGGCTAGTACTTTTACAGTTGCGGGGCAATGCATTGTCACAAAAAAGGGCGATCTGTATATCTATTTGGTGGACGAAAGAACATTTCAAATGCCCTTGACCGGAATCAAGAAAATGACTCTCAAAGCAGGAGAAAACAAGCTGAAAAGCACGGGAATTCCCTTCAAATTCGACGACGTGTCAAAAGGGTTTTATGGAATACGCTGTTTTCAAGATTTAAACAGTAATAAGATCCTTGACAAGGGTTTTATGGGTCCTTCAGAGCCATGGGGAATGACCTGGCAGAGAGAAAGGCCGGCCGCATGGCCTGTATTTAAAGATATCGCATTCATGGTTGATTCGGATATCCATAACATTACGATCAAGGTCGAGTAATCAGAGAGAGGTATGGAACGGACAATGAAAACATATGTTTTCCCCGGACAGGGCTCACAAAACATAGGAATGGGTGACGGTCTTTTTGATGCGTTCAATGACGTGTGCGAAACCGCAGATAGACTTCTGGGTTATTCGATCAAGGAACTTTGCCTCCATGATCCGCATAATTTGTTGAATCAGACCCAATATTCACAGCCTGCCATATTCGTGGTTAACGCGTTGAATTATTTAAAAGCTATTGACGAGGGTGCGCAAAAGCCGGATTTTTTTGCAGGTCACAGTTTAGGCGAATACAATGCGCTGTTAGCTTCAGGGGCCTTTGACCTTGAAACAGGCCTGAAACTGGTCAATCGGAGAGGTGAACTAATGGCCCGGGCAAAAGGCGGGGGCATGGCCGCGGTAATAGGTATGAACGAGACTCAAGTAAGGAAAATCCTGGATAATAATTACTTCTTCAATCTTGATATAACTAATTACAACTCGACAGAGCAAATTGTTATTTCAGGGCTGAAGTCCGATATAGAAAGCGCTGCCGAGGCCTTTGAGCGGGGCGGAGCAAGATTGTACAGGCCTCTGAACGTGAGCGGGGCCTTTCATTCAAGATTTATGAATAGTTCCGCGCTTGACTTCCTCAATTATCTCGAGAAATTCGAGTTCTCGAAATTGGCAATCCCCGTGATATCAAATGTCCATGCAAGGCCCTATGAGCCCGGCTCAATCAGAAGCAATCTGGCAGACCAGATAAACAGCCCGGTTAGATGGACAGAGACTATTCAATATCTGATTAATCAGGGCGACATGGACTTCGAGGAGTTTGGCTGTGGCCGCGTACTAACTAAGCTAATTGCAAAAATCCGAGCATCCCCGGGGCCTTTTGTGGATGGCTAACTGCCTAAGACATATGCCAACATGCCGCACACGAAATAAAGGAGTATCCAAAATGATTACTGCCGAAAGCCTTGGATCCAAGGAGTATAGAAAAAGACATAATGTGAATTATGCCTACGCCACCGGAGGCATGTACAGGGGTATAGCCTCAAAGGAGTTGGTCGTGGCGATGGCAAGGGCAGGGTTTATGAGCTACTTCGGATCAGGAGGCCTTAAGATAAGTGAAATAGAAGAAGCGATTCTCGAGATTAAAGGCAGGCTGACATATGACCAGCCATTTGGGATAAACCTGCTGCATAATCATATTGTTTCTGAGAACGAAGACAGGATAATCGACCTATTGCTGAAATATCGCGTAAGAAATGTCGAACTCGCTGCATTTACGAATATCACTCCGGCGCTGGTCTATTATAAGCTTAACGGTATCTGCGAGAACAGAAACGGAGAAATATACACCCCGAATAAGATATGCGCAAAGCTCTCACGGCTGAAAATCGCAGAATTCTTCCTTTCTCCACCCCCGGACGCAATAGTCAATAAACTGTTAAGGGAACGAAAGATAAGCAAAAAACAAGCCGAATTGTCGCGCCTTATATCTGTTGCTGACGATATCTGTATCGAATCGGATTCAGCAGGTCATACGGACAGGCGGGTTGCCCTTGTAATGATACCGGCCATGGTCCGGCTCCGCGATGAAATAACAGAGAAATACAAATACACGGGTAAGGTCTGCATCGGGGCGGCAGGAGGTGTAGGCACGCCGGAAGCGGCGGCGGCATCCTTTATTATGGGCGCTGATTTCATCGTTACGGGTTCTATCAACCAGTGTACAGTTGAATCAGGGGCCCACGAAAATGTTAAAGATCTCCTGGAGAAAATGGGCGTTGAGGACACAGAGTATTGCCCCCCCGGAGATATGCTTGAAGAAGGGGCAATAATACAGGTGCTGAAAAAGGGTGTGCTGTTTCCCGCAAGGGCAAAAAAAATACAGCACTTGTATAAGATCCACAACTCCATAGATGAGATTGATGATGAGACCAAACAGCATATTGAAGACAAATATTTCAATCGTTCCTTTTCCGACGTCTATGAAGAGATAAAAACATTGTTCTCCAGGGAAGCCATTGAAAGGGCTGAAAGAGATCCCAAGCAGAAGATGGCCCTGATACTGAAGATGTACTTCTACGATTCCATACGATTCGCCTATAGCGGCGCCAGGCGGAACAAGGTCAACTATCAGATACATACCAGCCCTGCATTAGGCGCCTTTAATGACTGGGTCAAAGGGACAAGATATGAAGACTGGCGGAATAGAAATGTGCATAATATCGCAGAGATGCTTATGGCGGCAACCGCGGACTTCCTCAACAGAAGATATCTAAATCTGAACAAAGGAGCAGACTGAAATGAGCGCTAACGAGTTGAAATCGAAAATACGTCTGTTATTAGGTTTCATGTATTTTGTTGCGCCCATGATATGGGGCCTCTGGATAACCGCCAGACTACAAATAGTGACAACCAAAGAGTTCCTGCATTGTATCACATCTCCTGTATCGTTGATTCTATTGCCGGCCATCTACTTCATTAACTACAGAGTAATGAGCCATAAGGTCTCCCAAATACTTAATTGTCGAAATAACAGCGCCGGTCATATAGTCAGGTCCATGTTGCGCTTTCATATCCTTTCCATTATTTTCTTCGGGACCATCGGCACATTCATCTGTATGTCCCTATTGCGCTTTCCAAGACTGGGGTTTTTCCTCTCATCCCCTCATTATGATTTGCTCACTGTTATAACCGGTTCAATGGCCGGCACGGCCTTGACATTCATATTTTTCACAGTATTCACTTATCTGTTTCTATTTACGATCCAGGACATAGGGCAGGCGCTGCAGCCCCGGGAAAATCGTTCAATCACAAAACAGTATATTGTCACGAACCTGTTTCTTCTTGTCACCGGATCGCTTCTCCTGATTTGTTCCACTGTTTTGGCCGTGAACATAAATAACCCCTGCCTATCCGCAAACGATTTTGTGCATGCTGCGCTTAAGTCGGGCGCTATCACGGCGATTCCTGTTTTTTGCGGAACATCGTTGATGGCGAAAATGACCAGCAAGATCATAGACAGACTCTGCATATAAAAAGGATGGTCTATCATGAAGCTCAATAAGATTAAACTGGCAGATCTAACAAGCCAACCGGCGCAGCGCGGTATCTGCAAACCATTGGTTCGGGAAATCACAAGAAAAGAAATAGCTATTATAGGCATTTCTTTCAGGCTGCCTTATGCTGATTCAATTCGTGAGTATGAAAACAACCTCTGCAATGGATTTGAGTGTGTTAAGCCTTTTCCTGAGAAAAGAAAGCTATTTGCCAACAACTATTTTAAACTGAAAAATGTCAGGCAAGAGCATCTTAAATATTCTATCGGTGGTTATATTGATGATGTGGATAGCTTTGATTATGAATTCTTCGGCATTCTTCCAAGAGAAGCAAGTCTCATGGATCCTCAACAGCGGTTGTTTTTGCAGGCAGCCTGGAAGGCCATAGAAGATGGGGGTTATGGAGGTGACAGGCTGAAGGATACAAGGACAGGGGTCTATCTCGGTCACACACCGAATACTGAAATTTTCGATTATAAGCAGATTATTATAGATGTGGCATTTCCCTATATGTCAATGGCCATTCCCGGAAATCTTTCATCTTTGATGCCCACAAGGATAGGATATTTCCTGAATCTAAGAGGGCCCGGTCTTGTAGTAGATACAGCATGTTCGTCCTCACTTGTGGCCATTCACCTTGCATGTCAGGGCATTAGGAATAATGAATGTGATTATGCCGTTGCGGGAGGAGTAAAACTGTCATTATTCCCTCTGCAGGATTACGGAAAGATCGGCATTGAATCATCAGACGGAAGAACCAGGGCGTTTGATGACAATGCAGATGGTACAGGCGTTGGCGAAGGCATAGCTGCGTTACTGCTAAAACCTTTGCACAGCGCCATAGAGGATAACGATGATATATACGCTGTAATTAAAGGAAGCGCGGTCAACCAGGATGGCGCCTCGGCCGGAATCACGGCCCCTAATGTAATATCCCAGCAAGACGTTATGGTCCGAGCGTGGAAAGATGCGGGCATAGATCCTGAAACCATTACCTATATTGAAGCGCACGGAACAGGCACTACGCTGGGTGATCCAATTGAGGCACAAAGCATTGCACAGGCCTTTAGAGAATTTACCGCAGAGAAGCATTTTTGCGCTATCGGGTCCGTAAAATCTAATATAGGGCACCTGCATGCGGCAGCAGGTATTGCCGGGCTCTTGAAATGCATATTGTCATTGCAAAATAAGAAATTGTACCCGTCCATAAACTGTGAGAGGCCTAACAGAAATATACGCCTTAAAGGTTCCCCTGTCTATGTCAACAAGAAACTGCAAAATTGGAAGAGAGGATCCGTACCCAGGAGATGCGGGGTCAATTCGTTTGGTTTCAGCGGAACAAATTGTCATGTGGTCCTGGAAGAGGTCCCGGCAAGAGAAAACAGAAGCCAAAGATCTGATGGGTGTCCGCAGATCTTCACGCTATCGGCAAAGAACCTCGATGTCCTTGCGCAACTACTTGTAGATTATAGGAAGTTATTGGCAGAGGTACAAGACTGTGACGAAATCACAATAAGCGATATTTGCTACACAGCCAATACTGCAAGAGGCCATTACAATGCCAGATTGGCAGTTATCGCGCATGACAAGAAGGGTCTGTTGGACATCTTGAATCATGCTGATTTCTGCAATGCGGATAGTGACAACTACTTTTGCGGCATTCATCAGACAAAGACGGCGGATCCCGACGCAATATTACCACGCCAATGCCTTGTGGATAATATCCGCTGCCGCACGGACAAAGCAAAAGAGGCGCTTGCTGATCTTCTTGGCAGCAGAGAGAATCCCCATGGTTATATCAGCGCAGCCAGGCGGATTTGCAGACTATATGTTGAAGGCGCTAATATTTCCTGGAATGAACTCTACGCGCAGGAGCAAAGGAACATATTACACTTGCCCGCCTATTCCTTTAACAATACCGAATGCACCATTGAAATCCCCGAGATGGTGACGCGCCATGAATTTTTCGCTCCTCAAAAAGCGCATGACCAGCCGACTGAAGTCCCGGACGAACAGGCCCCGCGGCAATTTCCTGCGACACAACTTACAGGAAGAAAAGATAATGACTACTCCCCGGCTGAAAGGGCGGTAGGGGAGATATGGGGTCTGGTATGCGGATTTAAGGAGATAAACGTGTCCGACGATTTTTTCCGTCTCGGGGGTGAATCGATTGCTCTGATGCAAATCATTCAAAGGGTCAATGATCAGTTCAATGTTTATGTTTCCATGTCTGATTTCGTTCAAAACAGCAGCATCGAAGCCTTGGCGCGCCTTACAGACAGACAGAAGGGAGAAGCCAGGATGCCTGTTTACCCTCAACACGAGCCTGATCCCGGTAACATGCACAAGCCCTTTCCTCTCACGGATATTCAGATGGCCTATTTGATGGGACGGGATAGCAGCTTCGAGTTAGGTGGAATAGGCACTCATATCTATACCGAAGTGAGGACTCACCGTGACATCGAGAAACTGAATCTTGCTTTGCAAAAAGTAATTAAGAGGCATCCCATGCTCAGGGCGGTATTTGCTGCCGAAACACAACAGCAGCAAATACTTGAGCAGGCTCCGCCTTATGATATCGAGTATGAAGACATCTCTTTTTATACTGAAGAAGTCCGGATGGAACGTATTTTGAGAGAAAGGGATCGAATGTCTCACCATACATTCGATCCGGCCAGGTGGCCGTTATTTCAACTCAAGGCATTCAGACTTTCTGAAAAAGAGAACTACATTTTTTTCGGCTACGATATGCTGATAGCTGACGGACTCAGCATACAGATATTTGAAAGGGATCTGGTGCGATTCTACGACGATCCGGCCCTGAAACTTCCGAGGTTGGACTTTTCATTCAGAGATTACTTGATGGCATACGAAGACTTTAAAGGATCTGATACCTATGCAAATGACAGGCAATTTCATATGCAAAGGATAGATGATCTGCCATATGGACCATCTATTCCTGTCAAACAATCACCTTCCGGCATCCAGGCCCCTCATTTCAGCCGAAAACAAGAAACATTCTCACATGAGCAATGGCAGCAATTAAAGGACGCTGCCAGAAAGCTCAAGGTTACGCCATCTGCATTGCTGCTGACGGCCTATGCGAAAACACTACGATTCTGGAGCAATCAGGACAAGTTCACAATTAATCTCACTGTTTTTAACAGATATCCCTTCCATGGGAGCGTCAACCAAATAGTCGGCGATTTTACCTCAGTCATGCTGCTTGTTGTCAGTCTGAAGTCATCTGACACATTCGAGGAGGCAGTATGGCAAATACATAGAGATATGATCGAGAATCTTGAACACAGGCACTATGACGGCGTAAGAATAATAAGAGAAATGGCAAAGAGAGATAACGCCGGCGCAAAGGCAATCACTCCCGTGGTATTTACAAGCATGCTTCCCGAAGACGGGATAACCAAAGGTGATGGCAGCGATCCAATAGGCGACCTTGTTTATGGCATAAGCCAGACATCCCAGGTATTTCTCGACAATCAGATAAGCGAAAGAAACAATAATCTTTCAATTACATGGGATTATGCGGATAATCTTTTCGATTCAGCGCTGATTGATATGATGTTTGACCAATATATTGGTATGATACGAGCGCTGATAGACGGAAAGCCTATTCCAAGGCCCTGTTTAACAGAAAAGGACAAACAGGTCATTTGTCAATATAACCAAACTGATAGAGAGTTCATGCTCCGGCCGCTGCACGAGATGTTTGTTGAACAGGCTATGCGCACTCCCGAACAACCCTGCGTAGTATCCGAAGGGGAGACTATCAGTTACGCCGATTTAGACAGCAAATCAAATCAGATCGCACATTATCTCATTAAGCAGGGCGTCAAAAGAAATTCATGTGTAGGTGTCTTAACCCATAGAGTTTTGGATACTGTAGTGAATATAATGGGGATACTAAAAGCAGGCGGGGCGTATGTGCCTGTTGAGCCTGATTATCCTGATGAACGAAAGAACTACATCCTGTCCAACAGTGAGGTCAAAATAGTATTAGACAGCGCATTCTACAATGCAAACAATATGGAGCGGTATTCGAGCGAAAATCCGGGGCGGGGGAGTAGTCTTGATGATCTGGCATACATAATCTACACCTCCGGAAGTACCGGAAGACCCAAGGGGGTAATGATCAAGCATGAGGCCGCTGCAAACACCATAGTTGATATAAACCGCAAGTTCGGCATAGATAAGACACACAAGATTATCGGACTTTCTTCGATCTGTTTTGATCTCTCCGTGTATGATATCTTTGGTTCCTTAAGTACCGGCGCCGCCCTGCATATGGTGCCTGATATCACAAATACGGATAGTATACTGGATATTATTGCAGAGTCTAACATCACGTTCTGGAATTCAGTGCCTTCTGTCATGAATCTCTTGATCGAGAACATTTCCATAAATCCCAACATACAAAACAACACGTTTGAGTCAGTAAGGCATGTATTGCTAAGCGGCGACTGGATTCCACCGGACCTGCCTTCAAAGATCAAGAAATATTTTCCAAATTCCAATATAACAAGCTTGGGAGGAGCCACTGAAGCATCCATCTGGTCAATCTATTATCCGATAGATGAGGTAAAACCTGAATGGAAGAGCATACCTTATGGCATCCCATTATCAAACCAGAAATGTTATGTGCTCAATGACGATTTGGACTTATGCCCCCTGGGAGTTCGGGGTGAACTCTGTATAGGAGGAGCCGGGATTGCAAACGGCTATATGAATGACCGGGAAAAAACAATGAATGCCTTCATAACGCACCCGGAATTTGGCGACTTATACAAGACAGGAGATTACGGCATACACCACAAACAAGGGTATATCGAATTTCTGGGCAGAAAGGATTCCCAGGTCAAGATCAGGGGCCACAGGATTGAGCTTGGAGAAATCGAGGCAAATTTGCTTCAACATCCGGGGATAAAAGAGGCTGTTGTTGTGGCTGCAGAAATTGGCGATAGGGATAAACGTCTGGTGGCTTACACTGCCCCATCAAATATTCACGGCTTGACTCCACTATCGCTCCGTGACTATCTCAAGGAAAGACTGCCCGGCTATATGATTCCCTACGCATTTGTCATACTTGACTCGCTTCCCCTCACACCAAACGGCAAGGTCGACAGAAAAAGATTGCCGAACCCGGACTTAGATGCCAGAGAATCTGCAGAACAGATTGTCAGGCCCAGAAATGAGATTGATATCAAGGTGTTGGAGATGTGGAAAGATATCCTCAAGAAAGACAAGATCAGCATTCACGACAATTTCTTTGAGCTGGGAGGTGACTCCCTTCAAGTATACCAGATAGCCATGAGGGCAGAAGCAGAATACAAGATCAAGATACCGATTGACAGCCTGTATAAAGAACCCACAGTAGCAAATGTCAGTGACTTCATCCGGGAAGTATTAGAAAACAAGGTTCCATCTGAAACAGAGCCAATCACGGCAGAGTCCGGGCAAACTGATGATCCTGATGATAAATACTTCTGGTCACCGGCTGTCCACTGGCAGCAAGGTGAAGGCTATCTCAAGATAGGAGATACTACTTATGAGCCCCTGGACCTCTTTCCCGAATTTTACTTCCTGACCCAAAACGGGATAACATTGCAAGCGTTAAGACAAGAATTTAGCGACATAGCCCAGGACCGCTTTGACTCCTTCATAAATCGGATGATAGCCAACAAGTCTATCGTCAGAAAGATACTAACATGGCACAACGTTTTTTCACCACAAAAGAATTTGTTTAACAACAAATATGACAAAGACCTTCTCTTTGATAGAGAAAAATACAATGTCTATATAAACCAACAGATGAACAGAGAACAGACCTCTCATCTTGGGAAAAGCATTGGTCTGCAATTTGATGAGAATCTCTTCCCGCCGACAATTGCGGGCCGGAAGTCATACAGGAACTTTCAGGAAACTGATTTGATCTCATCTGCCTCCTTTTCCAACATACTTGCTATATTCAGGCAGAGAAGAGATAACGGCAGAATAAAGTATTATTATGCAAGCTCAGGGGCCTTATATCCGATTGATATCTACTTGTACGTCAAGGAAAACAGGGTGCAAGACGTGGAACAGGGATTGTATTATTACAATCCGGCACAGCACAAGCTGAATCTGATAAACAAAAATATCATCACCGAGAAATCAGCATACGTCAAAAACAAAGAGATATTTAAGTCCTCAGCCTTCACTGTATACATGATCTATAATGCAGAAGCCAGTATGCCCTTGTACGGGTCTGACGGATATTTCTATGCCTGCCTCGACACAGGAATCATGGTTGGTGCCCTTACACACGCAGCAGAGTTGTTCAATGTTGGATTATGTTCTATTGGAGATCAGAACTTTGAAATAATCAAGGACTCATTCAACTTGACAGACAGCCAGGTCCTGCTTCACACGGTTGAGCTGGGACTGAAACCCGAAAGAGTGCTCACTTTTGAAGAAGTTGTTGAAAGTTACAACATGAATAAGGACAATTTAGAATAATGGCAACGAAACTGAACCTGTTTTGCTTCCCGTTTGCCGGTGGCTCTATCGCCACGTATGCAAAATGGAAGGCATTGTTTCCGCCGCTCATTGAGATCTGTCCAATCGAATTACAAGGACGCGGGAGCAGGGCCATTGAGTCATTATATGGCACATTCGATGAATTGATCGACGATGTATTTGCCAGGATTCAGAGCCGTCTTGACAATTCGGCTTATGCACTTTTTGGCTATAGTATGGGAGGACTGATTGTATATGAGTTGTATCGCAAGATGGTTAAAATGGGATATCCCAAGCCCCTGCATCTGTTCATTTCAGCCAGAGTTGCTCCCACTGCTGACATAGTCAGGCTTCATCACTTGCCTGACAAGGCATTCATTGACCAGCTTCTGACCTTAGACGGCATGCAAAAGGAGCTATGTGAAAACAAAGAGATGCTGCGCCACTTTTTGCCAATAATACGCGCGGACTTCAGGATTCATGAGACGTATCTCTTTAATACCAAGAGACCAATGATAGATTGCGATCTTTCTGTATTTTATGGAAATAAGGACAACTCTGTTTCAAAACAGGGCATCATGGAGTGGAGCAATTTTGCAGCAGAAAATTGTCGATTTTATGAATTCACCGGCGGCCATTTCTTCATCAGAGAACAGGAGCGCAAGATAGCGGATCTCATTACGTATGTTTTAACCTCAAGGCAGTCGATAGTCTCTTGGCCCTCAAAAAAATAACATATTGAAAGGTACGGAAAATGGAAACAGAAATGAAAAAATTCCTCATCGAACAAGGCGTGAACGAGATTGGCAAGGTGGTAATGGATGCCTCGAACATGTTTTATTACACTGTGGATCATCAGCAGCGAATTAAATTTAAAGCCATGAAGAAGGCCTTTGAGTTTCACTACAGGAACAACGATTTCTATAGGTCCTATTGCACAACATCCGGAAACGTCACCCCAAAGGATCTCAACAGCTATTCCGATTTGAGCAGTATTCCCCTTATTCCTATTGAATACTTCAAAGAGGGCAAATCGAAAGTTATGATGTCACTTCCCCAAATCGAGAATCAACTGGAACTGCACAGCTCCGGAGCAACCGGCAGCCATAGCGTAGCTTACAGGGACTCGGTAACAAACGAATTTTGCATTGTCGGCCTGCTTACGATGTTTATGGAGCTAATTGATATGAGAAACATCCAGGGGGCTGTTGGCCTCTATCTGACTCCCTCTGTCAGCGACGCGCCCGCCCTTGGGATGTTAAGGGCGCTGGCAATACTTAACGTCTTTTTTATTACCCAGGAATACATCATCAAAGGTACTGATTTTGATTTCAAGTCAGCAGTGGATTTCCTGAACAAATGGATTGACAAGACACCTCCGTTTATAGTGGGCCCTCCGTTTTTAGTGAATTTCTTTCTGGAGTACTTAAAAGCAAATAGAATCAAGTTAAAACTCGACGAAAATTCACGCATTTTGACTACCGGGGGATGGAAGCGTTATTTGGGACAAGCCATGTCGCGCGGTGAATTCAACGACAAATGCCGCGAATATCTTGGCGTTGAAGACCACCAGATCAGAGATATGTATGGCCTTATTGAATTGAACCAGTTGTCCATGGAATGCAGCAAATGCAAGAAGCATGTTCCTCCGTTTGCTGAAGTTTATACCAGGGACTTAGACCAACCTGACAGGTTGGCTGTAAAGGGAAGGGAGGGCCTGATCGCGATACTTGATCCCACGCTTTTGTCATATCCGGGCTTTATTCTAACCCAGGATGTTGGCCTGGTGAAACATGGCTATGAATGTCAATGCGGAAGAACCGGTACAATAATAAATATAATCGGCAGTGCCCCCAGGGCCGAGGATATAAGTTGCGCAATCACGCTGGATCAATATCTGGCTGGTAACATCAAGCAATTATAGGACTTCAAAGGTTGCCCCCAGTTTACGGAGCTTTGATCACATAATGAAATATAAATCGCTGAAAGATATCCTGATTGGCAATAGCACAATTGAAGATAAAGGGCTTACTTTTATCACTGATTCGGAGCATGATCGTTTCGTCTCTTTCCAGGACCTGTACCGGAATGCGATCAGAATCCTCTACTATCTGCAAAATGAGTTTATGCTCAAGCCCACCGACAAGGTGTTATTTCAAATTCCCGACAATGTTGATTTTATCAACATTTACTGGGCCTGCATGCTGGGAGGAATTGTCCCCGTTCCACTTTCATTTGCAAATAGCGATGAGCTTGTCCTGAAGCTCCTGAATGTCTGGCAGATTATTGATAGGGCACATATAGTACTGACACGAAGATTGGTTTCCAGGTTGCAGGAGTATTTGGGATCTGATGGCCATGAATTGATCGGCGAAATAAAAAAGAAGGCAATATTCATAGAAGACATAACAGAAGCATATGTCAATGGAACAATGGAAGGGAAAATCCATGACAGCCGCCCTAACGATATTGCGTTTATCCAGTTTTCATCCGGCTCAACAGGCGACCCCAAGGGGGTGGTGCTTACTCATGAGAACCTGCTGGTCAATATGCACGATATCGCGCAGGCATCACAATGTACGCCGGAAGATTCATTCTTGAGCTGGATGCCTCTAACGCACGATATGGGCCTGATAGGTTTTCATCTAACTCCCTTCTATGCCGGATTCAATCAGTACATCATGTCAACATTCGTATTCTCGTTTTATCCGATGACCTGGCTGAGAAAGGCCTATGAGTATAAAGTATCGGTCTTGGCCTGCCCGAATTTCGGCTATGAACACTTGTTGAGCTGTTTTATGCCGGAAAAATTCGACAGTGTTGATCTATCCCACATACGGATCATATTTAATGGGGCGGAGCCGATATCTCACAGTTTGTGCGCTAAGTTCGCTCAAACATTGCAAAGATACGGCCTCAGAAAGGAGGTAATAACTCCGGTGTACGGGTTGGCAGAGGCCGGACTGACGGTCACATTCAGCCCGCCTCAAGAAGAAATGATCTCTTATGCCCTCGACAGGACCTCTCTTTCACCAGGTGACAAAATAAAACTTGTGAGCCATCCGGCTGATCAGAATAGAACAGACCTGGTAGATGTTGGAACACCGTTGAAAAGCATGGTTGTTGAAATTTGCGATGAAAGAGGGAAGAAACTGCCTGTTGATACTGTTGGCCTCGTGCATATTAAGGGAAAGAACGTTACGCGAGGATATTTCAACAACGAGGAGGCTACAAGAAAGGCGATATCAGACCATGGTTGGCTGAATACCGGTGATTTAGGCTTTTTTAGAGGGGATCACTTAGTAGTTGTTGGAAGGCAAAAAGAAGTCATATTTTTAAATGGGCGGAATTATTATCCCGGCGACATTGAAAGGCTTGCCCAGCAGATAGAAGGTGTTCATCCAGGCAAGGTTGCGGTCTGCGGAATCCAGGACAGGCAGAGCCAGAGTGATGATGTGGTACTATTTGTTCTTTCACGGAAAAAGCTGGAGACGTTTATCCCTATAGCCGCGAGGCTCAAAAGCCATATCAATGACCAAACAGGTTTTGAAATCAAACATGTGGTCCCTGTGAACAAGATCCCCGTGACAACAAGCGGCAAGGTGCGCAGACTCAAGTTGCGGCAGGAGTATCTGGACGGAATGTATTCTCAGGTGATTGAAGGCGTAGAAGCCCACCTTCAAGCCTGGCAGCACCAAGAAACGAAAACCGCAAAACAAGGCGTTTATGCGGCTGAGATTGAGCAGGATATTTTGCAAACCTTTAATCAATTTCTCGGAAAGGCATCACAATGCGGGCTTCATGATAATTTCATGGAGATCTGCACAGATTCATTGCTTCTTGCAAAGATCGCTGCTGAATTGGAAAGATATTATCCGGACAGAGTAACTGTGACAGATTTCTTTGCATATCCAACGATTCACAAGCTCGCTCAGCATATTGAAAAGAGACAACATCAACTGGAGAGACATGTCTCTGTCAACTACATAAGATTACCTGGCTCTTACATAGTGAAGAGATCAGGGTCAGGCGCCACTTACAAATTCAATATGAATCAAGAGGTATTTCCAGGGCTGAAAAGGTTGCTTCAAGAACAAGAAGTGGAATTGTCTGACATAATGATATCTTCGTATCTACTTCTATTTTCAAAAATAATCAATAATCGTCAGGTATCTATTCAAGTAGTCTTTGATCAAAGAGACAGACTTCTGCCATTGAATGTGGATTTGTCTGATGTTGAAGACTTGCTGGCTCTAATCGGGTTAGTGCGGGAAGAAAGATGCAAAAATGATCCGAATAGCCTGAACGATCTGCTGGGATTCGCAGGCAAAAGAAATGAAAACGAAATCCTTCCTTTATTATACAGGAAATCCTTTGTATCATCAAAGCGTGACTTGACCCGGACCTTTGATATTGCGGTCGGCATTGATGAGAAAGATGAATATCTCGATTTTACCTTAGAATATAACGATCGGCTCAGGAAAGAAAAAATTGAAGAGCTAATAGACGATTACTTGTCGATAATTGACAGTATAATATCTACTTATGCTGGAACTTAGTTGTGCCGCGGTCAGCAGCCGGAGTGATGGAACGTATCCGAATGTGGGATTATTGCGTGATGAGGTTCACGTATGGTGTGTTTGCCTGGACCTGATGTCAAGATACTTCGGAGACTTAAAGCGTGTGCTTTCTGAAGATGAGGTTGATCGTGCCGGGCGTTTCCATTTTGAGCGGGATCGTAAACGCTTTATCATGACACGCGGGATGTTGAGAACTCTCCTTGGTTGGTATCTGGGAAGAAACCCCGGTGAGCTTTGTTTCTCTTATGGCAGATATGGCAAGCCTGCTCTGGCGAATACTTCAGAGGATTTCACTCTTGATTTTAATGTTTCACATTCGGGAGCGTTAGCGCTGTATGGGATAACTATGGATAGAAAGGTCGGCGTTGATATCGAAAGTATTCGTCCATTTAAAAATATGGAGAGGATTGTAATGTCTATGTTTTCAAATCAGGAACAAGAAGCGTTTAGCGCTCTTCCCGAATATATGAAACAAGAGGCGTTTTTCAACTGTTGGACACGAAAGGAGGCATACATAAAAGCGGTGGGCAGAGGGCTGTCTTATCCATTAGACAAGTTTTCTGTTTCCATGATGCCGGGTGAACCAGCAAGATTGCTGGAAGTTGAGGGCAAACAAAACGAAGAATGTCGATGGGCATTGAAAGAGATTAGTCCTGCCCCGGGATATGTTGCGGCAGTCGCAGCAGAAGACCATAGTTGGCATGTTCGTTTTGGGACAGGAAGGCTTGAGGCAATGAATAATGATAATGCAGAAGAATATGGAACAATAGCTGGTAGCTTGTTATATTGAAAGGAGAATATCATGCCCTTAATTGAAATGACAAAGATCAGTAAAGACTATTTCTTAGGGGAAACTGTAGTGCATGCCCTAAGAGAAGTGGATCTCCCTATCGAAAGAGGAGAATTTGTAGCTGTCTGGGGGCCTTCAGG
>LGVC01003624.1_pt1 | contig 20319 bp, 25 predicted proteins | sample 469851 | NCBI WGS metagenome assembly LGVC01 (sample SAMN03857202, study PRJNA290197) | marine sediment metagenome | biome: ocean floor; feature: cold seep; material: sediment; isolation source: sample #5133, Elevator 3A push core 47, collected at Hydrate Ridge North... ...
TCGTTTTGGTATTAACCTTGAGAGGTAAACCATTTAGCCAGGCATCCGGATTAAATTCATAATATTAATGACGTTGCACGGAATAAATTTCAGAATCCAGCGACGTATTTAAAGCGGCATACTGATATGATATTGCAACGGATTGCCAGGAGTGGCTTTCTATAAACGTCTTCAATTGGTCATCATTGAGTTTTTCTTTCCCAAATAATCTAAAACCTTCATTTATAAAGTCAGATATAAGAGGGTGTAAAACAAGTTCATTGGCTCGTGTTTCAATTATTACTTCGCTACAAGGTCACGCAGTATATTTTTTATCACAGGTTTATAATCCAGATATATGTTCCAGGTCCTTTCAATAAAACCAAACCGCAATCCCTCATTACGGCTGAATATTACTTCTCCCCGTGTCACTTCATAGCAAAAAGAATTCGGGGCATAGTTTAGAACTCTGACATCCACAGGGAACCGGATCCTTTTCTCCAGTATCGAAGAGATAGACAGTTCGTATTCAAATGGGTCAACGTGTTCAATCCTGCGAAGATAGACAGCCACATCAATATCATGGAATCCACTATCTTTGAGAAAACTTCCGTAGATATAGGCAAATTCTACTTCTTTGATAGAACCGATTGCCTCTTTTAATATTGATCTTATCTTTTGTTTTTCCTTGTTATCTGCTTTAAATCTATGTTCAATCATATCTATTTTATTCCAGAAAACGCACTATTTCCCTTATGTAATCATCAAGATCAGCAATATCATCAGTAAGGATATCAAATATTTTATCATCATCGATTTCCCAATAGATATGTACAAGCATGTTGCGAAATCGTGCCATATTCCCTAACTTTTTAGCAAGCAGGGCAGATATCACACCGGATTCATGCAGGATTATAAAACAATCCGAATAACTTTCAGGTACTCTATTAAATCCTCTGGCGATGATATGGTTGCAGATCGATATAGCTGCTTCGATCGCAGTGATCAACCTGTATTTGGAAGAATCCATCAGATCAGGATCAGTTAAAAAGGCATCCCTGCCTTTTGAGGAAGTTTCATCCATTCTTTTCAATGACTGCTTGATCTCACTGATCTTTACTGCAACAAGATTCGGATTTATTGCATCACTGTTCATAATGTATCACTATCTCGATATTAGTTTATTATTCATTGTACAAATTATTATTTGATTCGGTTTTAAAGTCGTATAATATATATGCGTTTTGTTCTAATGTTTCAGACATGTGTAAGAGAATTGAAATACCTTTTCCCCATTGATCCATCTGAAATGACTGCATAACCCGCTCAATAGGTGTGTTTACATAAATGAAGCTTAGTAGTATGTTTTTTATATGTTACCTTGCATATCTTTAATCATATAGACAGTCTGTATACATCAAATTGATGGAGTGAACATGGATCTGAAAACATATAAAAAAGATTTTAAGGATTTTATTAATGCTGCGTTTGGCATACTTCTTTATGGATTATGCGCACGAGGAAATTTTCATAAAAGGTCTGATATTGATATCTGCATCGTAAAGCTGGAAAACGATGAGATCATAAGGAGGATCAATAAAAGACTTGGTGGAAAGTATGACGTGAAAGTTTTTAACAGTGTTGATGAACGGATGGTTTTACACAGAAGGTGGATGCATGAGAAGAGAGCGATAATTGGAGAAATTGGAAGTCTTTGAAGGGGAACTAAATTTCAGAGATTGTTAAACCCATGAAGCAGCAGGCCGGGATAATATTGCTATGGTGAACTTTATAACGAAATGGGTAGTGTATAGGGGAAGGGAGGGAAATTCAAGTGAGTGAAAACGATCATCTGAATGAATCACTCAGGACGATTGCTAAGGGTACGGGGATTGGATTTGCCGGTGCTATATTCGGTACCGGAGTTGGATATCTATCGAGGATGGTTATTGCACGGTTTTTGGGTCCTGAGGATTATGGGCTTATCTCGCTGGGTTTTGCTGTGATGATGATAGGGACCACGCTTTCATTAATGGGTCTTAGTTCCGGTGTACAGAGGTTTGTTGCATATTATCAGGGAAAAGGGGATGAAGAGCGTATAAAGGGGACTATTATATCAGCATTGAAAGTAGCAGTTCCTATGAGTTTATTTTTTATGGTTGTAGTAGTACTTGGTGCAGATTGGATTTCTATTAATATTTTTCATGAGAGTGATTTAACACCGGTTTTAATGATCTTTGCTATTGGTATTCCTTTCTGGACATTAACTACTATTTTCAATTCTGTATCTATCGGTTTCCAAAAGATAGAGTATAATGTTTATACTACATATATATTCAAAGACTCGTTTAAGTTGATTGCAATAGTTAGTTTACTTGCTGCAGGTTATGGCGTTATTGGAGCTGCTGTTGGCTGGGTTCTTGCAATAGTTGGGATGTCGGTATTGGCATTTTATTTTCTTGAAAAAAAAGTATTTCCGATTTTCAACAATACAGTTAAGTCAATTTTAATACATAAAGAACTTTATTATTTCTCTTATCCATTGATCTTTGTAGGTATATTGGATATGATTACAGGCTGGACAGATACATTTATGCTTGGATATTTCTGTACTACATCTGAAGTAGGGATATACAATGTGGCACTACCGACATCAAAGTTATTAGGTATGGTGCTAAGCCCGATCGGACTGATATTTGGTCCTGTTATTGTTGGATTATATGCAAAAGAGAGGATCGATGAATTAAGAAGGACATATTCAATTGTGACAAAATGGATAGTTTCTCTTGTTTTTCCTGGGTTCTTGCTGATGGTTCTATTTTCTGATAGGATTCTTATTATATTATTCGGAGATGCATATGTTTCCGGATCAACTGCGCTTAGTATTTTAGCATTTAGTATTCTTGTTAATGCTATTGTAGGACCGGCAGTATCTGTTATTGGTGCTTATGGAAGGACAAGAATTATTATGTGGTGTAGTTTATTCGGGGCCTCTGTCAATGTTGTTTTAAACTTTTTCTTGATACCTACGTATGGAATAAACGGCGCCGCTGTTGCGACAGGTTTCTCACTTGCACTGATAAGTACCCTCCATCTGTTTTTTGCACACCGGATTGGTGGTGTGCAGCCATTTAGATGGAGCTATGCGAAACCATTGTTCTCATCAATAATAGCAGTGGCAGCGGTGTATTTGGTAACGCAGTATGTGATCGGAGTTTCGATAGTTTCTCTTATTGTAATGCTCTTTGTTTTCGGTTTGCTTTATTTCTTCCTGTTTTTGGTGATGAAAGGATTTGATGAAGAAGATCTGGTAGTGATGCGGGCGGTGGATCAGAGGTTGGGGATGAGGTTGGATTGGGTAAGAAGGGTGATACGGAGGTTTTTGTGAGTGGATTATTTTATTTTTAATACCATTAACGTCTTCTCTTGTTTTTTCGAGTAATAAAGATATAAGGCAAAGTCTCTTATTTGTTGAACAACCCCTCCTAAAATCAAGAACCAAAGTCCGTAGATCTTATTCCAGAAACCATTTCTCTCTTTATAAAGTACTATTTTCGCACCACTGTTAATGGATATAACTGTTGTCAATATCCTTGTAACTTTATTTAGACCCCCTGTAATTTTTTCTACACCTTCTCCTTGCTTGTCTCCAAATATATCCAAAAATTTTTTAAATTTTTCTTTAAGGATAGAAGATTTCTCTAAAGCTTGTTTTTCCCCACTTCTAGCCAACTTTCTATTAAAAAATTTATTGTGTATGATATAAACCTTTCCGAAGCTGCTCATAACTATACTTTTATGGTATCTTTTTCGATACATATAATTCTCAGCGATCCATGATGGAGTAACTACATAAGCTGTTTTCCCCACTCTTTTTATCTCTTCAAGAGCCATACGTGGATTATCTACATGCTCCAAGACATGTGAGCAAGTGATAAGATTGAATGTTTTATCCTTAAATGGTAGAGACTCTAAGGTGCATATTACAAAAGGACGTGAATCTATTTTAATGTGGTCTGTTCTTTCAAAATCCTCAAAGTATCTTTCACACAATATATCTGCTTTTTCATAAGGATTGTGACCGGATCCTATATCCAAAACCTCATATTTAAGTTTCATAGTCTTTTATCATTCCACAAATTTATTATCATTAAGAATATTCTTCATATAAATTGAGATATTCTTTTGCAATTTTGTTATAGTCATAATCATCTCGTTTGTTTATGCCAGCTCGGCTGAATTTTTTACAGAGTTCATAGTCATTAAATAATTTTATAATTGCCTCAGCCAATAAATGCGAGTCTTTGGGTTTAACTCTGATTCCAATCTCTCCATTCTCAAATAAATCGGGACATCCACATTTTTCGGTTGTGACTACTGGAACGCCCAGACACATGGCATCCAGCACGGTCCAACCATATGAATCCGAAAGTGTAGGTTGACACATCAATTTGCAATTCGATAGCAATTCCAAATATTCATCCTTTTTCAATTTTCCACAGAAAATAACATTATTATCAATATCAAATTGTTTTGATATTTTTTTATAATGATTAATTTTATAACCTTCTGATAGAAGATATAATTTAACACCAGGGATTTCCTTTTTAATAATATATATTGCTTCTAATAAATATTCAGCACCCTTTCGTTCTATTGCCATACTTGGAAAAAGAATTCTAAAATTGTTTTCATCGGCTTTATACTCATATTTTCTATAAAGTGATAAATCAACACCATAATTAATTATTCTTAATTTTTTTGAAGAAACATATTTTTTCATTTTATCTTTTACTTGTTTATTAGGTACAATTACTTTATCTGATTTTATTATAGTATTTTTAAAAAGTATCTTAAATACGACATTTAAATGATTTTTGTTTTTGAATGTTGATTTGTTTAATATTCTTTTTATCCCTGATGTTTCTGCTAAATAATCATTCTCAAATATAATATGTGGAAAATGCACGGGGCCAATTATCATTGACTTATCACTGACATCTGACAATAATGGAATTAGATTATATCCTTTACCAACTTGGAACTTCTCACAATGGTGAATTATTTCCACTTTATTCATAACTTTTTGATATGCTTTATAAATCGCATAATTATATCCAGGTTTTTGAATCTGGATACTGCCTTTGTAACCAAGTGTAAGAAAATTAATGCCCTTAAAGCAACTGCTGTTTATCACATTGTTTGCTGTGCTGTAAACTCTAAACTGATTATACCCATCTAGCCCTTTTAGTATCCAATAAGAAGGATCTCTTCCAGATTCACAAGTCACGTTCCTGTAATCTGAGATAAAAAATAAGCCTTTTTTTGTCATGTTTATCAAATGTCTTTTTTTTCTCTATAAAATTTTTCTCTCAATCAATTTTATAAAAATTGATTATGATCAATGAACAATTCAGATCCATCTAAAATTTTATTATTAATACGGTTATCCTTTCTGTTACTTGTACTTATTGTAATATAAGAAATTATATCAATTTACTATAATTTGTTAAGTCTTCCTCTAATGAGCTTAATTTCGTTCTTGGTGTTTCCAATGTCACATACCCTAACTCACTCCTATTAACACAATTCATTAGAAATCCAATGTCATAATCTCCCTCTCCAATGTTCAAATGCTCGTCTTTTTCGTTAGTTAACGTTCCATCTGAAATATGAAACATCTTCGGATCAAGCATTAGAAAATCCTGTATATACTCCTGGTAATCTACTCCCAGACCCACAGCCGCTTTTGCTGCATGATTCAAATACAAACACAGCCCGATATCATTAATCTTGATCAGGAGGCGGTTATCTTCCACTTCATGCAATATGTTTCGTTGAACCATATCCCGTGTGAAGTATTAGATATCTTGCATTTAATATATCTGCCCATCTTATAGATTCGTTGCTCAGCCGCTTGCTAGGCATCAAAGTAGATATCCTCATAGAGTAGCTCTTAGAACATTTTTTAGTCTTATCTGTTCTAAACTACTTTTCGGTCATTTTTATACTAAACTATTTCTCCTTTTCTTATATTATGATTTACATCAACATCTCTTCGGCGATTCCCAATCTAACCCTTTTTAACTTCTCTTCACACCTTTTAATCTCTTCATCATCTTTTATTATACCACCAACACCATCTGCTAACCCTATAATTCTAGCTGGATGTGATATTGAGTCTACAACTACAACTCCTTTTTTACCGATAAAACCACCAGCCACAACTGGTATTCCATTTATTTTACCATTACCTGCTATATTCTCCACCAATTCTTTTGTTTCCAATGCCGTTATTATTTCTCCAGATAACCCTGCCCTCATATCTAATCTATATATCTTTAGACCTGAATTAGTAGAATATTGAATTCCATCGGGAGAAATTGTCCCGTTGCTTGCATCTATCACCAAACCATTCGGTTTCATCTTCTCTAGTATCTTTTTAGAGATTAATTTTCCATTAATACTAAATCCCACCACAACATCAGCGTTAGTGGAAGCCTTTATTTTATCAGATTCACTATCTATTTGATTTCCCATTCCAATTAAATTCAGACCTTTTACAGTATTATTTAATTTATCAGGATTCTCATCCCACAAAGTAACATTTCCCCCTCTTTCTGATAATCGCTTGGCAACTTTAATACTAGGGTCGTTACAACCAAATATTACAATTTTTAAGTTAAAAACATCTCCCATGATTTGAGAAATCAAATCATCTGCTGCAACTCCTTCTCCTGCATTTGAAGCGTTTAATCCCAAACCATGCCCAATCTCAATGAGTCTGAATCCTGCGTCTTCTAAACCCGCAGCTATAATCGCTGTATCCTCGGCAGTGAACTGGTAGTCTATAGCGTAACTGCCGTCTTGTAGAGTGCATTCTAAAATGGTGATGTTTTTCATATTATGTATAACTATAAATTTTTATAAGTATATATAGTAAACTCATATAAGGGATAATCGTGCCTTAAAGTGACAAAATTGGTTAAACCTTTACAAAATTTGAACATATCCTCGGGCGAGTAATAGTACAAATAATCCTCCATATAGTCCACATAATTTGTCATCATATTAACAGCTATTCCAATATCAGAAAGTTCAAACATTCTGGTAATCATCTTTTTTGCATACCCAATATTATTAGAGATTTTTTTGTTTAAAATTCCTGACTCCAGAACATAATCAAATTTTTCATCAATTCTTTCCTTAAGTATATCTTTCACCTCAAACCTTATTTGCGGATGCTTACTTATAGCTACATTAATTATTTTTAGGGATATATCATATCCGGTATAATCAACTTTTATACCTTTATCTACTAAATACTCATAAAAGTCTCCAAAACCACAACCAACATCTAATATTTTTGACCCATTTAAATCCCCTATATCCGACAGTATCCTAAATCTCAGGTGCTGTTGTTCTTTATCTCGCCAACCCATTGTCTTTACATTATCGCCATACTCTTTTAGACGCGCTTCATAAAGACTTATTATTTCTTTTATTTCTTTTTCCAACATTTTATCACGAGATTAATGAGTTAATTGTATCACTTAAAATATACCTAATATCGTCATTAGATAATTCATATTTTTTAAAACATTCAAGAAAGAAGTTGAATGTAGTATCCAATTCCAATTCTGGATGATCGGAGCCATAGATACATCTATCGGCACCGATTTTCTGAATAATAAATTTCAGGTCATCCTCAATTGAACTTCCTTGGAAATAGAGTGGTGTGTATGAAATATCTATGTAAATGTTCTTGCAAGATTTAGCAACGAATAAAGTATCTAAAATCTTATATCCTCCAGCATGTGCAATGATAATATTTACATCTGGCACAGCAGAAGCAATTTTTCCAATCAGCAAGGGTGTGGATTCGTTACTCGATAAGTTTATACCTGGGAAGGCATCTATTAATACTGGTATTTTTAACTCAGCGCATCTCTGGAATACTGGATTTAACCGATGGTCTTTGAGATCGAAACCTTGCAACCGTGGATGCAATTTCAATCCCTTTAAATTATATCTCTTTACATCCTTCTCTAAAATTTCAGCAGCTTTTACTCCTTCCAAAGGATTAACAGAGGCAAAACCTATTAATTTATCGGGATATTTCTTGCAAGCATCTGCAACGAATTTATTAGGTATTTCCGGATAAATTGGTAGGATTATAGCTTTATCCACCTCACTATTATCTATTAAGTTTATCAGATTCTCTACCGATGCATCGTATTTTTCTCCAAATCCTTTCGGATCAGGATGGATGTGTGTATGTGCATCAATTATCATTTTTCATATTCCTCATCCAATATCTCAATACCCAATTCTTTAATTCTTTTATCCAATTCAATAACCTCCAATATAATTTTACCTTCTTTTATTCCTCTTATCCACTTTTTTTCTGTTTCTATTCTCTCTTTTGCCAATGATAGGACTTCCTCTGCTTTATTTTTTGGAATAACAACAACACCGTCATCATCCCCAACGACAATATCACCAGGATTTATAGGGACACCACCGCATTGTAGGGGGATATTAATACTATCACTCCATCCTTTATGAGGACCTGCCGGGACCACGCCCTTGCAAAATACGGGAATCTTTGATTTCGTTATCTCTTGGGCGTTCCTGACAGATCCATCAATAACAACGCCGGCAATACCACGTTTTTCACATGCTAATGTCTGGATATCACCCCAAACGCTTGTATCCAAATGCCCTCTTGCATCTACTACTATAATATCACCTGGTTCTGCAATGTATATCGCTTGATGGGGCATTATATTATTCCTAACCACACATTTTACTGTGATTGCACTCCCGGCAATATGAACATTTTCAATCAATGGTTTGATTGAAGCGCTCATTACATTTGTTCTATTCATGGCATCAAAGGCTATTGTGGTTGGGATTTCCTGAAAATCTTCAATAATTTTTTTACTCTTTTAACCCGAATTTCGGGGTTTATATATTTCCTTTAAGTACTGTAGACCCCACGTAGGCACTACACTTTATATACCGAGTATTTAAACTCCGAAATTCAGGTTTTAACTCTTTTATAGACTACACCGTTCATAATCTCACGTTATTTCAACGTTTTCTATAATCGTTCTATTGCTTCTATTAAATCCCTTTCTGGTAATGCGAAGGATATTCTCAAATAACCCTCACCATAATCTATTCCGGGGAGCATGGCTATTTTAGCGTTTTCCAGCAGGTATTCCGACGTGTTTATAGTGGGGGGTGTTAAAATACGGTTCATTCCAACTTAGATCAATAATATCCTCACCTTGTTTTTTCAATTCTTTCATCTTCTCAGCTATATTCATCGAGGCAGATAGTCCTATAGACCACACTTTCCCTGAAATTTTATCTTCAATTTCCATTCCATTTTACCTTTTAATAACAAATTTCACTATGTTCTCTACAGTATCAGCACTTTTAATAGCGTCGTTTCTTGTGTCCCCCCACGCGAGGATGTACCCGGTCCTATCGCCATCAGTTGCTAATGGGGGTATGATATCACCCACTTTTTTAAAAAGACCTACGTCTGTGTTTTTAACTAATTTTGCCTCTTCAAACCCTATAATCTCATTTAACATACCCTGATTGGGTGTAAAAAAGCGTAAAACCACACATTTTTCATATTTTGGTTTTATATCAGGTTTTCGTCCAATACACATTTTTATATTTTCCAACACAGCATCAACACCTGATACAAATGGAATCACATCCGAGAAGACTTTAAATCCACCACCTCGGGCAGCAACTTCTATAAGAATTGGTTTCCAGTGGGGTGTCACCATGACTTCTGAATGAGTTGCCCCCATGTCAATACCAACGGCTTCTATTGCAAGTTCAACAACATTCTTTATATCTTTTATCACTTCTTCTGTGAAACTCGGGGGATAAGTTAAATCTGTTGCTACCCTATACTGCCCATCAGGTTTTTTCTTCTCTGATATAGCTAAAATTTCAGTTTTGTATTTGTATGTCATCCCTTCTATTGTACATTCGATTCCTCCAATAAATTCTTCTACTATAACATCATCGACTCTTGAATGTTTTTGTGCATGATAAAACGCATCTATTAATCCATCTATCTTATCTATCTTACTAACTCCCCTACTCCCTGCATTATCCACAGGCTTTATAACAACAGGAGCCCCTATTTTTTCCACTGCCTCTCTCGCCTCATCCAATGTTCTAACTTTACGGAATTTTGGCGAAGGTACGCCATGTTCAATAAACTTCTCCCGCATCAATGCCTTGTTTGTTGCAATTTTGGCAACTTCTGGGCTTATTCCTGGTAGACCCAATTCCTCTGCCACAGCAGCGACTGTGGGAACCGCAATATCAGACGCTACCGTTAAAATCCCATCTATATCATTCTCCTTTGCTATCTTTATTGCCCCTTCTATATCAGTTACATCTAGCACAACAGGCACATCAGCCACTTTAAATCCTGGTGCGTCCAGATCTCGATCTATTGCAATCACTTTTAATCCAATTTCCTTTGCCTTTTCAATTCCTGGTAGTTGATACTTACCTGCTCCTATAAACATGATCGTCTTTTTCATCATACTCACTCACCCAATAAATTCATATATTATACGTTTCAATCTTCGTTTTGGTAATATCAAGTTATAAATATTCATTCCAGCTTTGCTTTGGATAATATAATTTTTTTAATTCTCTTCTTACCGTTCCCATCAATCAATTGTTTCTGGCAACTGCTCATCTCCTCTCTAATCTCTTCACTACCAAAAACTTTTTTGGTAGCAGACATCTTTTTACCCATACTATGGTATTCCTTTAAAACATGAATTGCATTGTTTCTTTCAAAAATCGATGCAAATCGTTCTTCATTCTCGTTTTGGGGCATGACTATTGCTGGAGTTCCTAATGCACAAAATTCCATTAAAGTCGTTCCTGACCCTATAAATCCCAAATCCGCACTAAAAATAAGATCTTCCATATTTTCTACTTCCCGATATATCTCATATTCATCCCGGGTTTTAGCAATTTCAATTATTCTATCTTCATTTTTAAACATTGGACCTATTACTACATTCACTTTTGCAGTATCAGCCATTTTATTTAATAAGTTCAATACTTTTATAGTATTCCCTTTCAAATCAGAACCACCAAATGTTATCAAGATTTCATTGATATTCTTTCCAATTCTCTTCTCCCTGCCTATGTACTTTTTAAAAGAATCACGGATTATCGCATACTTTATCCCCTCATAATATCCACCCATAAATTCACTATTGGGATCTGGTACATTTAAATTGTGATTGTAAAGGTTTATTATAACATCCAAGTATCTGTTTTCATAATTGAAATAGTCCAATGCTACGGTAAGTATTTCAGGTTTTTTTAGTTTTGTTGATTTACACAATTCCATATTCTCTTCAATCTGATCGATTATCAGTATATCAATATCATACCTGCTAATCTTATCAGCTATATCTTTATGTACATCCACATTTTCATTAGTTGTAAATGCAGTGTATTTATCTTTGATTTTTTCTACAACTTTTTCATTACAATGAAAAAATATTTTCCCTTTTAAGTCTTTTTTTATTTCATTTGCCTGCTCAAGCGACCGCATCACATGACCCAGCCCAATTTCCGGACTTCCCATGACTTTAAACAGAACATTAATTTCTTTATCCATTGTGATTTATTGTATTATATTCCAGAGTATCGGCTCATATGATTTTATATCTTTTCTTGCCTTTTTCCCAATAATTTTTTCAACATTCTTCGGGGCTATTCCAACCGCTGGTCTTAGAATTGCTAACATATCACTCGTTATAGTCGTCCCTTTGGAAATATTTACTTTAGCGAATATACTTCTTCTACCTTCTACCAATCCCTGCATTTCTGAATCTGCGATATTTTTTATTCCAGACCCCAATGCTTTTTCTACATCTCGTATCCCTTTAACCATGGCCGCCAATTCATCTGGATCCAAAGCATAAGGGTGATCAGGTCCCTCTAAATTTCTATCCAATGTAAAATGTTTTTCAATAATGTTAGCTCCAAGAGTAACGGCTCCAATTGGCACACTTATTTCCATAGTATGGTCTGAAAAGCCAATAGGAACGTGAAATTCTTGTTTCAATGTTCTAATAACATTTAGGTTTACATCTTCTGGTTTCGTAGGATAACTGGCAACACAATGCAATAGTGCAATATTTTCATTCCCTGTAGAATGGATGATGTCAAATGCCTCTCTTATTTCATCTAAACTTCCCAAACCAACGGATATAATAATTGGTTTGCCTTTTCTTGCTATGTGTTCAATTAAAGGTGTGTTTGTCAGATCGCCGGATGCAATTTTAAATGCTGGCATATTAATTTCAACTAATAAATCAACTGCTTCTACGTCAAATGGTGTTGCCAATAGCATAATGTTCTTTAATTTTGCATACTCACTTAACTCCCAGACCCATTCCCTTTCAAACTCAAATTTCTTTAGTAATTCTTGAATTTTTCTGTCCGCTGATAATCGTTCAGCCTTAAATATCTGAAATTTCACTGCATCAGCTTTTGCCTCTGCTGCAATATCTATCAATCTTTTTGCCTGTTCTGAACTACCGTCATGATTAGATCCCGCTTCAGCTATAACAAAACAAGGTTCTCCATCTCCAATCAAGTTCTTGTCAATTCCAATTCTTTCCATTTTTTCCATTCCTCATTAAAAACTCAGCAATTTCAAAGTCGATAAGTTCGTCAACATCTATAGATTCTTCTTTTTGCATTTTTAAAAAGCCGATTTTTCCCCCAACCATTGTATTTTCTTCCATTAATAAACTTCTTTTGCACATATAAATTGCCCCATTTTCCTTGAATAATGGCTTGACATATTGTCGGTTCTTTATAACTTTTGGATACAATCTTTCATAGGTATCTCCTCTTTCAATAAAATAGTGCCCCCTATCTTCCACCACACTCAAGACAGAGTCAAAGTCCATATCCTTTAGCATTCTTATCGCCTCTGATACCCTTTCATGCTTCAGTAGAGGAGAAGTTGCATATAATAAAAGCACTATATCAGGCTTATAATCTTCCCTCTCTTCTAAATACTCTATAGCATGTTGCAAAACTGGTAAAGTCGGCGTTTCGTCTCTGGCAAGTTCTTCCGGTCTGATAAAAGGAACTTCTGCACCATATTTATTTGCGATCTTTGATAGTTCTTCATCTTCAGTAGACACTATCACTCTATCTAGTTCTCTTACCTTTAGGGCAGTTTCTATTATATGGGCTATAAGAGGTTTTCCAGCAAGCATTTTTATATTCTTTTTTGGAATCCCTTTTGACCCCCCTCGTGCCGGTATTATCGCTATTACCTTCATAAAAACCGCCTATCTATCTCAATCTTTTTTAGTAAAAAAACTTGGTCGACAAGTTTTTTATCTTTTAGATAGGGATATTTTTCATCTTTAATTAGTTTTAGATCTGGAAATCTATCCAAGAACAAATTTGCAAAATCTGTTTTCCATAACAAATCATCTCCCCTCCTATAATTAACCATTTGATACCCATCCGGGTAGTAATACTCAAATCCTAATATATACCTTTTTGTGCACCTATATATTTCATCTAAAGCCTTTTCGATGTTGTCTGGGGAAATATGTATCAACACACCCGATGTAAAAACCAGATCGAAAAAATTATCTTTATAAGGGATATCAAATGCCGATCCCTTTATAATATTAATATCGCTCGTTCTTTTTCTTGCGATTTTAACCGCATAATCCTGTAACTCAATCCCCCATAAATCGACATACTCTGCGTCTTGTAATAATAACAATTGATTACCAACATTACAACCTACCTCCAAGATTCTATTTACCTTTAGGCTATTAAAAAATTCCTTATTAACTTCTCTCCTTGATATTCCACAGTTGTCAACCCACAATTGATCTGCTTCATCAGGAGTCATCAGATTTCTATCCGTGTATTCCTTGCCGAATTTTCCCGACCAAATTTCTTCTTGTTGTGTATTTTCCATGAGTTTCACCATTCATAGTTTTTCACTTTACCACATACATAGAACATATTATCAGTGTTCATATTTGGATATAAAGGTAATGTAATAATCCTCCTAAACACTTCCTCTGCAACTGGAAACTCCTTTAGATCAAAACCAAAATTTGCGACATAATAGCTATGCCGGTACACCGGAATATAATGCACGTTAACACCGATGTTGGCAGCCCGCATATACTTAAAAAACTCATCCCTATTTATTGACCCATCCAGTAAAACAGTGTACAGATGCCATGCATGTTTAACATTCCCACGAACCACAGGCAGCCTGACAGCGTCAACATCAGATAACAGTTCATCATACATCAATGTCAGTTCACTTCTCTTCTCAATAAATCCATCCAGTTTCTTCAACTGCGACACCCCGAGAGCAGCCTGAAAATCAGTTATCCTGTAATTTCTCCCAAGATATACCATATCATACGCCCACGACGCATCTGGCCCATATCTATCCTGTGCATCCTTATCAATCCCATGGTTTCTCAAAAGCAATAAACGCTCATACAACTCTTTATCACCAGTTACAACAGCCCCACCTTCCCCGGTAGTTATATGTTTCACAGGATGAAAACTAAATATCGTAAGATCCGCAAAATTCCCCACCTTTATATGTTCGTATTCTGCTCCAATCGCATGGCTGGCATCCTCAATCAGATACAAATCAAATTCGTCTGCAATCTCCCTTATCACCTTGATATCGCATGGCTGTCCGGCATAATCCACATAAATAATTACTCTTGTATTTTTCGTTATCTTTTTTCGAATATCTTCAGGATCGATATTAAAAGTATCACTGCAGATATCTACAAACACAGGTTTGTGACTATTGTAAATGATAGCATTCGACGTCGCTACAAATGTAAATGGTGTTGTAATAACCTCAGAACCCTTTGGAATATCTAAGGACTGAACCGCAATATCCAGCGCGCTCGTACCAGAATTGACAGCAACTGCATATTTGCATCCGATATATCTACACAGCGTATTCTCAAATTCCTCTATCTTTGGACCGGTAGTAATCCAATCGCTTCTTAAAACCTTCACAACCTCTTCTATATCGTCTTCATCAATCCATTGATGCCCATAAGGTATGAATTTCATAATTCAGAACTCCTGATTATGTACCTTATATCAACACACCCTCTCTTGTGACATCTTTTATAAACCAGTTTCCTTCCTCAACCATACAATCAAACTCTTCTAATGTATAACACAACGGCTCTATTGGCAGATCGGTCAAACCCAAGACGTCTGCAATCCGCTTATGGAACCTCTTCTTAAAATCTCCAACGACAATTATATCAATATCGCTTCCCTCATTCAAATTCTTTCTTATGAAGGATCCAAAGACGATAATCTTATGAACTTTATACTTCTTGCGCACTTCTTTTGCAAACACCCACAATTTACTCTCTATTTCCCTATAAATTCCTTCACCCTTTCCGATATCGATCCTGCATACATTATACATTCTTCTACGTCCTCCTTTTCATAATACTCAAATGGAACAAGATCGCCTGCAATCCCGTTTGGATATCGTGTCGTGATGTAAACACTGTCCAGAACCTTTGCCCCATGCTTTAATTCCTTAAATCCCCCTTCAAATCTACTTACCTCTTTTATTAGCTCGAATACCGAGTGTGTCAATATCTTTCTGAATCTTTGAGCATACAGAATCGACTTCAGGGCTTTCTCTGCTGCCTGTTGAGCCTGAAAACATGCCCATTCATAATCTGCTGACAGTAGACTATTTTTAGCCGCTTTCAAATCCTTCTCTGCCTGTTTGAACCATCTCAATGATTCTTTCAGATTCTCACTCATTCACTTTCACCACATTATCTTGGATTCCAAATTGCATCATCAGAACCATATTATTCACATATTTTTCTAGACAATATTGGAGTTTCATTTCTTTTAGTTTCATCAAGGCAGAATTTCATTTACACATCCTCAAATTCGTATGGAATTGTATCGCCCGGGTCTTCCGGCATTGTGCTGAATACAACAACACTTGCATCACCATCACCAATATTCTTTATTGCATGGGCTATATATGGTGGTAGATATATCATTTTGTAATCTTCAGTAGTCGTATCAAGAATTGTTTTGTCCTGTTCACCTGAATATACATCTTTCATTAATAATACAATTTTCCCTGAAACTATTGCAATCCACTCTTCTTTTTTGTTGTGATAATGTTTTGCCCGGGTTCTCCCTGGATTTATTGAGACCAGATAAGAGTGCAAACAATCGAAAGGAGTATCATTGTACTTCATCGAAACCAGCTCAGAGAGCCAACCATCATCTCTGATATGTTTCTCACGATATAATTCTTTATGTTTCATGACTCGTCTACTATTTTTCCAATTTCATCTTCTGTGAGCCATCTCTCGTTGCCATCACTCGTATACCTGAATCCTTCAGGAAGTGATTTTTCATCATTAAAATTATTTTCATCCCAAAAAGGATGCTCTGGCTCAATGATAAAAAAATTGCTGAATTCTCTGGTATGTCTGGCTTCATCCTCTGTTAGAAGAATTTCGTGAAGTTTCTCACCAGAACGTATTCCTACAACTTTCCTTTCAGCATCCGGGGCTATAACCTTCGCAAGATCAATAACACCCATACTTGGAATTTTTGGAACAAATATCTCGCCCCCCTTCATGCGTGCGATACAGTCCATGACAAAACGAACGCCCTGTTCCAGTGTGATCCAGAACCTCGTCATCCGGTCATCCGTAATAGTGATCACGCCATTTTTCTGCTGCTTTTTGAAAAGTGGAATTACACTCCCCCGGCTCCCAATCACATTTCCATAACGAACACAACTTAATATTGTCTTTTTCCCGCCTGTGTAAGCATTTCCCTGGGTGAACAATTTTTCTGCCACCATCTTTGTTGCGCCATACAAATTTACAGGGTGAACCGCTTTATCGGTGCTGATCGCCATTATCTTATCGACTGAATTGTCTATAGCAGCATCAATTACATTTACTGATCCATCAACATTCGTCCTGACCGCTTCTATTGGATTGTATTCACACGCAGGCACATGTTTCAAAGCTGCGGCATGAACAATGATATCAACACCACCTGCAGCCCTGTAAAGCCTGTCTCTGTCACGAACATCTCCTATCAGGAATCGAAGTCGTGGGTCATCAAAACGATTCTGCATCTCCATTTGCAGCAGTTCTCCGCGGGAATAAATGCGGACGCTTTCCGGGTCATGCTCGCTTAAGAGGATCTCGGTAAATTTGTTACCGAAAGATCCTGTACCACCGGTTATTAATATAATTTTATCATCAAAGATTGACATGTTAATACCACAATCACTATTATTTGCTTTTATTGCATATATTTACTATCGTTTCTGCTATAATTTTACCACAACTGCCAAAGTTTATAAACATTCTGTTCTTCAGCAATTTTTGCTTTTCGATTACTTCGTAATATCTTTTCTTATCGTTTATTATTGATAGTACCTCATCGACCATAATTGCCGGGTCATTAATTGGTTCTTTCCAACCATATGAAGATAAATCATATACTTCGGAATATCGTTGAGATGTAAAATTAACCTGAATTGTAGGGATATCAGCTGCTATCGACTCAAGCATTCCTGTAGATGCTATAGTTATCACAACATCAGAATTTGCCAGAATCTTATAAAAATCTATTTCACCTCTTATAAACGTAATTTGCTCTAATTCTTTCTGTGTAAGTATTTTCTTCATTTCCATTTTAATATTCAACACATTTAATGGTACACGGGGATGTAATTTTATGATAAGATTCACATATTCAGGCAACGCCTTTCTAAGATCCTTTAATGCCTGAAACGTTACTTGGTTTTCTAAGCCACCCCCAATGTAAGTAACAATTTTTTCATATCCTGACTTACCAATTTTTTTATTGAACCTTGTAATATCTTTCTTCGAGCCTAGATGATTTTTCAGATACTCAAATCTCGGCGAACCCAAAGGTAAAACAATGACTGTATGATCGAGCCAGTCATCAATTGATTCTTTTGACACATCATCGAATGTAAACCAATAATCGGATACATACGGATGTCCATGCCCTTTCCCTCCAACTCCATGCTGCAGAACAAATGTTGGTATCCCTCGCTCTTTACACAACTCAAATGCCGTGGTAAAAACGATTGATACTGCCCCCTTCAAATCAAACGCATTGAAAACCTTCTCGAAGAAATAATACTGGACCAATTCCGTTTTTAAATTGAATTTTATGAAATTTTTATCGATAGCTATCAATCGTTTAAGATCCTCCTGCACATTTTGAGATTCCAATAACTCAAATTTTCCTTTGGATTCTTTAATAATTGTTAAATATTTTACTAATGTCAGGTTTTTCAATTCATATTCAAAAAATATGATTTTTGTGTTTTTCAGTGCATCAAAATCATCTTTATATCTTGCATATACCCCCTTAAACGTAACAACCAAACTTTTCGCCTTATCATCCATGCTTTCCACAACTGGTAAAGCGGTGATTGTATGATCTTTGGTATTGAGAACAAATAAGTAATCGAAATCTTCATTCTTCACATCCCGAAGTGTACATACATTTGGATATTTAACTTTGTAATACTCACGTTCGAGCCTTATTAAAAATACCCCCCAGAAAAAAAGGGCAGGAAGTATGAATGCACCTTTCAAAAAATCTAATCGACTCTCTAAAGTACTTATTTTTTTCCTATTTTCCAACAGGTATGGCAATTTTGAAAATACGGCATCTCTACTGATTAAATCGTACAACCCATAATAAAGAGAATCTTTCCATGCCCCAAATTCTTTATTGATCCTCCCATATATTTCTTCTCGTTCCGTGCTTTTACTTCTTTGCCACATATATTCACCCCCAACATTTTAGTCGATATGTTTAATTAACCGCCGTACTCTTTTAGCAATTCACCAATTTTTTTGATAAATACCGAGGTATCGAACATCTCAGCAGTTTTTATACAGTCATACTTCATACTCTCGAGTTTCTCATCAGAAAGTGTACATATTTTATGTTGCAACTCCGAAATAGTATCAAAATAGAATCCATTTACACCCTCCACTACATACTCAAGAGGACCTCCTTCATGTACTGAAATAACTGGTTTACCCGATGCCATTGCTTCAAGAGGAGTCATCCCAAAATGTTCCTTATGAGGGGTGAAAATAAATGCCTTACATCTTGAATAATAGTCTATTAACTCATCCTGTGGAAGTGCATTTAGTAGAATAATATTCTTTAATCTATGCTTCTTTATATATTCAGAATAGACTTCAAATAGCGGACCAGTACCAATAATGATTAAATTTTCATTCGTACCTTCAAATGCTTTTATCTGCCAATCTATTCTTTTATATGCTTCAAAACGAGTTACTGATAGATAATAATCCTCTGAATATTTAAATTTATACTGGTTAGTATTAATGGGTGGATAAATTACATTTTTAGTTTGACTTCCAGTGATATTTTGATATATTGCGGCTATCATTTTGCTGTTGGCAATTACTCGTTGATTATCCAATCCTCTAGTAAATCCTTTCCAAATCATCTTATCTACATAATGCTTGAAAGAAATTTTCCCAAGATATTGTTTATGCTCCTGTGTAGATAAATAAAAGTGATGGGGTATACCCCCTAAATAATATAAATATGGTATATCCCTTCGAAATATACTAAAGTAGATACTTCGTGGATATGAATATATCATAAGATCAATTGGATTTTTCAATGATTTGAAATTATTAATCATAGATAAAATAGATGGTTTTTTATTATTGTTAGATATATTAATTATATATTTACTAATATCAGGGAAGTACAAGTCAAGGTCGTCTCGAGACCAAGATGTATATATATCTACACCCAACTTTCTTGCTAATATATATGCTACTTGTTCAACACCTCCTATTCCATCAATTTCTGGTAAAAAAATTCCGATGTTAGTCATATAGATCGCTTTATCTGTTTTATTTTCCGTATTCCATTTTCAGCAAGGAACAAGCTTGTGGTCGATAGGAGGTATTACAATTATGAACCATTCTAATTTGTTTGTTTATTATGCTCGTCCAGATGATTAATATATCTATAACTATAACCCAAAAATACTGTGAAAGTAAATAAAAGTAAATAAAACATTTGCACAATGGAAACTAATTTCAATCTCGGAATATTTTTTATCCGTATCAAGATACCATTGCATATTTTCTTAAGGAAATCGCTTTCCACATCCATTGAATAACCCATTTC
>LGVC01000300.1_pt1 | contig 18360 bp, 4 predicted proteins | sample 469851 | NCBI WGS metagenome assembly LGVC01 (sample SAMN03857202, study PRJNA290197) | marine sediment metagenome | biome: ocean floor; feature: cold seep; material: sediment; isolation source: sample #5133, Elevator 3A push core 47, collected at Hydrate Ridge North... ...
CAATTTATGGATCTGGCTGGCGACGGTCAGCTTGACCTCGTTGAGCTGAGCGGTCATGTGCCTGGTTTCTATGAACGTACTCAAGACCAGCACTGGAAGCAGTTTACCCCGTTCGCTTCTTTGCCCAACCTCGACTGGAATGATCCAAACCTGAAATTCCTTGATCTCACCGGTGATGGACACGCAGACGTCCTGATCACGGAAGACGGGGTTTTTACCTGGTACCTGTCGCTTGCTGAAGGTGGATTCAGCCTGGGTGAAAAGGTGCGTCAGGCTCTCGATGAAGAGACAGGACCCCGGTTGGTCTTTACGGATGGTACGCAATCCATTTACTTAGCCGACCTCTCAGGTGACGGACTCACCGACCTGGTGCGTATCCGCAACGGCGAGGTGTGTTACTGGCCCAACCTGGGTTATGGCCGCTTTGGCGCTAAGGTGACCATGGACGACGCGCCATTGTTCGATTACTCCGACCAGTTCAACCAGCAGCGCATCCGTCTGGCTGATATCGATGGCTCCGGCACGACTGACATAATCTACCTGGGGGGCAGCGGTGTTCATATTTATTTCAACCAGTCTGGCAACTCGTGGAGTAAAGGACGAACGCTGACTCAATTCCCGCGGGTTGACAACCTCTCCTCGGTAATGGTGGCTGACCTTAAGGGCAACGGCACAGCCTGTCTTATCTGGTCTTCGCCCCTGTCCGGGAATGCGCGGCAGCAGATGCAATACATTGATCTGATGGGGGGGCAGAAACCGCACCTGCTTGTGGCAGTGAAGAACAATCTGGGTGTTGAGACCTGTGTGCATTACGTTCCTTCTACTAAATTTTATACAGAGGACCGAAAAGCGGGAAAACCATGGATCACCAGGATACCATTCCCGGTGCATGTGGTTGAGAAGGTGGAAGTTTACGACAGGATCAGCCGGAATCGTTTTGCCACTCATTATGCCTACCACCATGGCTACTTTGACGGTTTTGAGCGGGAGTTCCGGGGCTTTGGTATGGTTGAACAGTGGGACACTGAAGAGTTTGCTGCATTTGGTGAAAGTGACGCTTTCCCGGCAGGCAATAATATAGATGAGGTGTCTCATGTTCCGCCAGTATTGACGAAAACCTGGTTCCATACGGGCTCATATCTTGACGAAAGCCGCATCTCACGGTTATTTGAAGATGAGTATTATAGAGAATCCAATCTCAGCGAAGACGTTCCGGGTTTGACCGATGAGCAATTGGGCACCATGTTGCTTGACGACACCGTATTGCCTGGTACGATGCGTCTTGCCGATGGTACACAGGTACCTTTCAACCTGTCTGCTGAGGAAGCACGGGAAGCCTGTCGCGCCCTGAAAGGCTCGGTCCTGCGCCAGGAGATATACGCTCTTGACGGCACAGACGAAGAGGACAGACCCTACAGCGTTTCCGAACGCAACTACACAATTGAACTGCTACAGCCACGAGGATCGAACAAGCATTCGGTCTTCTTCGCTCACCCTCGAGAAACGATAGACTTCCATTATGAACGGAAGCTGTATGAAATCGGCGATCATAAACTCGGTGACCCGCGAGTCAGTCATTCAATGACTCTGACAGTGGATGAGTTCGGTAATGTTCTGCAATCGGCAGCTATCGGTTATGGAAGGAGGTACGACGATCCTGATCCACTGCTCACTGATGATGATAGGATGAAGCAAAAGCGTACCCTGGTAACCTATACTGAGAACCGGTTCACTAATTCTATCAACCAGGACGATGCTTATCGTATACCGCTGCCGTGCGAGACCAAAACCTATGAAATACTGAAGGTGATTCCTGACGCTAATGAGCCGATTGTGACTAATCTATTCCGCTTTAAAGAAATGGTGAATAAAATCCATAAGGCCAGCGATGGGGAGCACGACATTTCTTATGAGGATATTGATGCGGCCGGCGCACTGGAGGATGTCCCTTACCGCCGGCTCATTGAGCATGTTCGTTCATTGTACCGTTCAAATGATTTGACAGGTTCCCTGCCCCCAGGAGAACTTGAATCGCTGGCCCTGCCCTATGAAAACTACAAACTGGCCTTTACTCCGGGTCTTCTTGCGCAGATCTACGACGACCAGGTGGCCGATCCAATTGATGTGATAATGACAAATGAAGGTAGATATGTCCATAGTGAGGGTGATGACAACTGGTGGATCCCTTCAGGACAGATTTTTTACTCACTGAATACGAACGACTCCCCTGCTCAGGAGTTAGCCTTTGCACAGCAACATTTCTTTCTACCTCACCGGTTCCGGGACCCCTTTGACCAGGAAACGATCCTTACCTACGATGGTTATGACTTGCTTATGCTGGAATCAGAAGACCCGCTGCATAATAAAGTCACAGCCGGGGAGCGGGATGCACAGGGTAATATCGCCAATAAGAACAATTACCGTGTGCTGCAACCAGCGCTTGTCACCGACCCAAATGGCAATCGCTCGGCTGTAGCGTTTGATGCCCTGGGTATGGTGGTGGGCACAGCAATGATGGGTAAACCCGGTGAGAATAAGGGCGACTCTCTGATGGGATTCATGCCGGACCTTAGCGAGATTACAATTCTAAACTATATTCGGGATCCTCTGGCGGATCCGCACGACATTCTTCAAAAAGCGACAACACGGTTGGTCTATGACCTCTACCCATATTACCGGACCCGTGATAATGCCCAACCGCAACCTGCTGTTGTGTATACTCTTGCCCGTGAGACACATGATGCTGATCTTGATCAGGACCAATTGACCAATATCCAGCACAGCTTCTCCTATTCTGATGGTTTTGGCAGGGAGATTCAGACGAAAATACAGGCAGAACCAGGTGTTGTGGATGGTGTTCCAACCGATTCGCGCTGGGTTGGAACCGGCTGGACAATCTTTAACAATAAGGGCAAGCCTGTAAGACAGTACGAGCCTTTTTTTGACGATACCCATGATTTCATGTTTGGAAAGGAAGTAGGTGTAAGCCCCATCCTGTTCTACGATCCGGTGGAGCGGGTTGTGGCCACCCTGCATCCTAATAACACCTATGAGAAAGTGGTCTTTGATCCATGGCACCAGAAGACCTATGATGTGAATGACACTGTCGCATTTGACCCTCGTACAGATACAGATATCTCAGGCTATGTTGGGGAATATTTCGAACAGATTGCACCGGAACCCGATACCTGTGGAACATGGCTGCAGCAGCGATGCATCGATCCGCTTAATCCGCCGGAAGATATCGGATTGGATCCTGATAAGAAAGCGGCGGTCCGAACCCTGGTTCACGCCGATACGCCCACTATTGCCTTTTCCGATTCGCTGGGACGCACCTTCCTCACTGTGGCACACAACAGGTTCGAGCGCCGCATGAACGGTGATACCGTGATCATAGAAGAGAAGTACAACACGCGGGTTGTGTTCGATATTGAGGACAACCAGCGGGAGGTCATAGACGCCAAGGACCGCATCGTGATGCGTTACAACTATGACATGCTCGGTAGCCCCATCCATCAGGCCAGCATGGAAGCTGGCGAGCGGTGGATGCTGAATAATGTGGCTGGCAACCCAATACTCACATGGGACAGCCGCAGTTTCCAGAGACGAATGACCTATGATGCCATGCAGCGCCCTCTGGAACTGTTCGTTACCGACACCAATGGAGCGGAATTTCTCGCAGAAAAGAGTGAGTATGGTGAATCAAAGCCAGATCCAGAGATCACCAATCACCGGATGAAACCATGGAAAGTATATGACGGTGCAGGAGTGGTTGTCAGTGACTCTTTCGATTTCAAGGGCAATCTTTTAACCAGCACGCGTCAATTGCTACAGGTTTACAAAACCCAGGTCAACTGGTTGCAGAACCCGCAACTTGAAACTGAAACCTTCTCCAGCCGCACCCTCTACGATGCCCTCAACCGCCCGATTCTGATCATCGCTCCCCACAGCAGTAGAGCAGGGACAAAACTCAATGTTACTCAGCCTGTTTACAATGAGGCAAACCTGCTGGAGCGCATGGAGGTCTGGCTGGAGCAAGATGCTGAGCCTGAAGGGCTACTCGACCCTAACACAGCCACCCAGCATTTTGTGACTAACATTGACTACAACGCGAAGGGGCAGCGCGAACTTTTTGAATACGGCAACGGAGTTCGGACGACCTACACCTACGATCCGCTCACATTCCGACTGACCAACCTGCGCACGATGCGCGGGACAGAACCCCTGCAAGATATGTTCTATACTTACGATCCTGTCGGCAACATTACCGTAATACGTGACGATGCTCAGCAGACAATTTTCTTCAACGGACAGGTAGTGAAGCCAGATGCGGATTACAAATATGACGCTATCTACCGCTTGATTCAGTCACACGGGCGGGAACATATAGGACAGGCATCAATACCGCACACCACCTGGAATGACAGGGGTCGGGTTAATCTGGCACATCCCAATGATGGGCAGGCGATGCGCAATTACTTTGAGTTCTACGAATACGATGAGGTAGGAAACATCCTGCGTTTCGACCACAAGGCAAACAACGGCAACTGGATTCGCGCCTATGACTATGATGAAATTAGCCTTATAGAAACAGACAAAAATAACAATCGTCTGAGTCAAACCATTGTTCACCCCGACGGTCAGCAGCCAATCTCAGAACCATACAACCACGACTCTCACGGTAACATGACCACAATGCCGCATCTATCTCAGATGGAGTGGGACTTTGAAGATCAACTGCACCGTGTGGAGAAAAGTAATGAAATGGCTTACTATGTCTACGGTGCTGCAGACGAGCGCGTTCGCAAGGTTGTGGAGAAGAATGACGGCACTTTGATAGAAGAGCGTATTTACCTCGGGGGCTTCGAGATATTTAGAAAGCGCAACCTCAGTGGAATTATTCTGGAACGTGAGACATTGCATATTATGGATGATCAGCAGCGGATAGCCATGTTGGAGACCCGCACCGTTGACACGCAAAATGTCGACCGGGCACCGCGCCAGCTAGTGCGTTACCAGCTCGGCAACCAACTCGGCTCGGCCAGTCTGGAGATGGATGACCGGGCGCAGGTCATTTCTTACGAAGAATATTATCCTTATGGTAGTACGTCGTATCAGGCGTTGAGAAAAAATATTGAAGTGCCGGTCAAGCGCTACCGATATACAAGTAAGGAGCGGGATGAGGAGACTGGGCTGAATTACCATGGGGCACGGTATTGCATACCGTGGTTGGGAAGGTGGACTAAACCTGATCCACTCTACCTCCAAGACGCCACTAACGTCTATATCTACGCCCTCAATAATCCAGTCATTGCGAAGGACCCAACGGGTGGCCCAGCTTGGTTTATTCCTGTGGTCATTTATTTGGGCTACAAAGCTTTGTCATCCGCCGCTGAAACCGGAGTTGAGGCTGGCATCGCCAAAGCAACAGATGATAAGGACTTTAGCGTCGGCGGCACATTCCTAAAGAACATGGTTGTAAACTCGACCATTGGTCTGATACCGGGGACATCGGAGGCCAAGATAGGGGTCAAGGTGGCGGTTTACGGATCAAAACTTGCTTTAAGAACGACTGCGGATGCCACGTATGATACGGCCCTTGGGAAAGGCGATTTTACTGAAAATTTTGTAAAGAGCGGGGTTGGCAATGTCGGCGGAGATGCTGCAGGCGCCTTACTAAAGAAGGGCGGAGGTGCATTGATCAAGAAGTTCAAGGGCTCCACGGATGAAGCAACAGAAGCAGCTTCAAAGAAAATTACTCAGGCGGGTTCCGGAACACCAGTCGTATCCCCCGGTGTGAATGCAGCAGCAAAAGCATCTGTGAAAGTCGCCAGTCAGCAGCTTGATGCGAATATCTTCAGTGCTTTGCTGAATCCCGCAGACGTAGGTCACGCTGCTGCGGTTGCATTCGCCAGCGCCCACAAGACCGCAGGCCTTACGATTAACCGTCATACTTATATGAAACTGCTCCAAAAGTACTCGAAACACCAGTTAAAAGCTATGAGGGAGCAATATAGAATAAAGCTACTCAGAAAAATAGAACTACCAGAGTTAGGTGCTGCCGCCTCTCGATTGGAAAATGCCTTCGCAGGCACAGGACGTGCTATTTCTGCAGAAGATGCGAGAGTCGCTGCCTCAGCGTTTTTGCGCAAGGAAACGCTTGCCACTGCCGACCTGCAGTTTTTCAAGCGCGCTCAGGACCTGGGGTTGAGTGTCAAATTTATCGGCTCTGGAAACGCCGCCGTAAAGGCCTCGGCGTACGTGCCGCAGAAGGTAGTCATACCGGTAAAATAACGTGGAGGAGATTATGAAGAAGCTCGATGCCTACAGACAGATTGTACGAGATACCCTTCAGGAAGGGATGTCAGACGAAGATATTTTGATGTTAATGGTCGTGCTTCACACGCACGCGATTGTCCTCTGCCCTGATATTTCTATCGAAGACGTTCAACCGGGTGCCCAAAGACAAGGCACATCGTTGTCGCCGTTGACAAGAAACCATCTGGCAGAACTGTTCGCATCACTCTGGCGTGAAAACAATCGACACGGCGATAAAGACTTTTGGTTTTCGTTTTACAGCGGGACTACACCTTATGAAGTATTCGAAGACATCCCACCTAATCTCCGCAATCGAGCGGTCTGTGCAAGAAACAAGATCGCAAAGCACGAACTTGTCGAAGAGTTAATTGAAGAGTAGCCCCTTATCGGAGGAACTTGAAACGAGTGGATGAAGGCAAAAAAAAAGTATGTGTAAAAAGGAAAATAAAGGTCAACATGAGAGGAATAACAAATGAAATTTCAGGGACGAAATTTATCCATTGAAATGCAGGGTGAAGAAGTCAAGCTGCTCCACAGCAAGCCGAAGCTGCTTGATCCTTTTATTGCTGACAACAAACTGAATGACAGGCAGGGAATAAGAAATGGATTTATTATTAAATTAAAATCAATGGGAGATAAATTATGTATCAAAAAAAATATATTGGAGTAAAATTCAGTAAAAGTCTGGTTATTCTTGACAGACATTATGAGTACTCAAAGATGTATGACTGGGGAAGTCTTAACGGGCCAACAAATAAATTTGTTAATCTACAGCGCGCTCATGCCGGGAAAATCCAAAAAATGCACAAACTCTACCGCATTGACATCCTCGATGACGCCACCAGAGCTGCAATGGCAAGTGCCAACACGCAGACCGACCAGTACAGTGTGGAGGAGCACATTATCTTCGACCATAAACTGGCTGCTATTCGATTGGATAGTTCTAATGATAAGGAGGCGATCAATTCATGCCCAACCTAATCATCCTTCGGCTTCATCCTGTCGAGCCCCTAGAAGGGTCCGACTTCACGGACTACCTGAAAGATCTAGTCATCACTGCTTATGATGCCTCATTCGATCACCCGGAAGGTGAGCAGATCGGCGAAGCGAAATATCTTCCGACCATTCCACCTAATCCACCTAATCCACTGAATCGAATATCCCAGCACATCAAGATCACAATACCGCCACTTCCAGCCCCTCCTGTCATAGATTTATTCGCAGTCGCCACAGCGGTAATCGAAGTAGATGGACCAGCTGAGTATATGACCAGCGATATTCGTCTGCAAATAACCCGCGGTGGCAAGGAGATAATTAATCGTATAGTTCATTACAACGTACCTGAGATCCCTCTGGTACCCCTCCCAATCCCGGATCAAATGGAGGAGACATTCCCAATTCCATATTCTGATCTGCAAAATTCAGGGATTTACCTTGCATTGTCTGCACCGGCTATAGGACTTGACCCGTCGGTTGCTTACGTTGACTTACCTGCCGATGGCCAGGCGCCAAAGTTCGACGATATTGTCAAGGCGATAAACCTCGTGCTGGCGAAGGATCCAGATACCGCCAATGCGGACCTGGAGCATCTCTCGCCACTTACTTCCGCCCAGAGCCGCCATGTCGCAGCCGAGATAATCTGGAACCGCACACTTTACCCACCGCCGGACCTGCCACGATCGCTAGAAAAGATGTACACCAAGCCAGATGGCGACTCAGATGAAGCTGAGATGGACCGCAAACAGTTCGATGCAGAGCATACTGCCTATCACGCGACCCACGATGCTGAAGCGGGACGTCTTGCTGGCTTCGTTTTCGCCGCGTCAGCAGCTGTCGCCTGTGAGGAGTTGAGCGCGAAGGCCGCCAGCGCCGGGTTAAAGTTCCCGCTGATCACCGGTGCGTCGACCGCTACGACGATTCCCAACACAACCGTCGTTCTCACCGATCCGATCGTCCTGAACCCACCCTTCACCGTCCCCGCAGCATACTTCTATGCCATCGGAGCGATGCTGCCACTCCAGGTTAGCGCCCAGCAGCGCTACGATATGGCTCGGCGTGAGACCGAGTCCCGGTTGTTGAGTAAGTTCCAGACTGCCATCGATGCGGGATCTATCATCGTACCGGCAAAGCCCGTAACGGTTCCTGCGGCACCCTCCGTAAACCCGAACCAAGCGGCTCGCCGGCTGGATGCACTCGGATCGACCGCAGGTTCTTTTCCAAAAGTCACACTTACAGCTCCTGTAACGATCATTGTGAAGGATTGGCTGGACGAACCCAAAGTCAGCGAAGAGATCGACACCCTTTTCTGGATTGCGGAAGTCGCGGCCGAGCCCGCTGCCTACCTTCAGTTAATTCTGCACGCAGTGACAAAGAACCATCAAATGCTTATCGATGCCATCCTGAGCACTGTTACCAACGTTGCAGATCTTGTTAAGATCTGGGACCAGCAGTGGCGTGACTTCTTCTTAAATATAGATCCTACGCTTCCACTCGTTCCACCACCTCCCGTTGTGTTTCCGCCGCCAGCGTCCACACCGCCCCGCCTTGCACTTCTGCCGACATTCACCCAGCCGGGCACGCCGGCGGAGCGTGTTGAGGCGTTCATCCGCCATTTGCGGAAGTTCTTCACAGTGCAGTTCGCTTTCAGCAAGCAGCAGCCCGTGACTCCTGCCACCACACCGACCCTCAGCATCTCCATCACGGATGTCTTCAAAAAATTTACGACCGCGTATACTGCCGGTGGCGGTGGAGTTTTTGCCTTCGGAGCTCCGTGGAATACAGCTGCGTTCCAGCAGGCGCTCACTGATGTTTTCCCCGGGGATGAGGAGGCACAGGCATGGCTGCGGCAGGCACTGGATACCATCGACACACTCTACCGGATGACAGATATCGGCCTGCCCGATCTCCAGTTCTCGCTTATGGAAGCGCTCTTTGCACGCGGGTTTACAGACACACAGAGCGTACAGACCCTGTCTCAGGCTGACTTCCAGGAGGCACTGACCGGTTCTGTTGCCTACCCACATGCTGCTGACATCTACCTGAAGGCAGGGATTATTCTCCATCCTATCGAACCCGCTGAAGCAGGATTCAAGCCGATTAATCCCGACGGATCGCTTACGGACTGTATTCCACCGCTGCACCTCTCGCCGCTCGGTCCTGTAGAATACCTGCACGAGCTACTGAAGGCATCGGAAGCCTCAACATGCGAAGACCCAATGCCCGATGAGGTGGAAAGCACGGTGGCAGTCTTGATTGCAAAACGCTGCGGCACGTTGGGCGACCTGCACGCGACTCGAGCTAACCTCGAAACACCTCTGCCACTCATCGACCTTGTGAACGAGAACCTCGAAGCGCTCGCTGCAGGGCTGCCGGGGGCGACGGGCGGTGTCGTATATGACACGGCAAGCGACGAACTCGCTGGCCACAAGCTGCAGACAGATGATCCATCATCCGGGAGCAAAAACAGCCAGTCTATTTTCCTTCACAATCCGACGACGCTGTTCGCCACTCTGCCAGAACACTCCACACCAGCCACTCCCATCGCACAACCCGGTGCTTACGATAGGCTCAAGAAAGACTTCACCTCGCCACTCTTGCCTTATTCCCAACCGCTCGATATCTCTCGATCTTATCTGCGGCAGCTTGGTACGAACCGTTATACCAGTATGCGAACATTTCAAAAGGACATCACAGAGTTCGTTTTAGACCCGGTTGGGGAACCACTCGGGTTCCAGCCCCATCTCTGGCGCTACCCGGTCCGGATCGAAATTGCCAGGGAGTATCTTGATATCACTCCTGAGGAGTATGACCTGCTCTTTACAAAGGACATCGTTGTAACTCTGACGGTAGGTCGGCTGCTGCTTCGAGAGTTGTATGGTTTCGAATCAAGCACTATAGGAAACACGCCCTGGACGCATTTCGTCGTCAGGGTTTCCGAGTTTCTCAAGCGCACTGGCCTTGTCTACTGTGAATTCATAGATCTCTGGAAATCGGAGTTTGTCCAGTTCGACCGCGCTGGTGAAGACTCTGATTTCCCAGACTGCGAACCTTGCTGCCTGGACAAGCTTTTGATCCAGTTCGTACAGCCTGAGGATTCGATCAAGGCCCTCAAGCATCTGGCGGTCTTCATCCGTCTCTGGCGCAAGCTGCAGCAGGTGGATGGAGCGAGATATACTTTTACACAGCTCCGTGATATCTGCGAGGTGTTGAACCTATTCACAAACGGCTCGATTAATCCGGACTTTATCCGCCAGTTCGCAGCGTTCCAGATGCTGCGAGACAACTACAGACTGGAACTCATTGATAAAACTGATAGCCAGGTGGGCGGCACTGGTGCAGACAGAACTCACCTGCTGGCTCTTTGGGTTGGAGATGGCGCCCGCAAGTGGGCCTGGGCAGTAGAGCATCTCCTCTACCATATTCAACATTACGCACAGGACGCACATAATTGCGACTGCCGCCCGCCAGAATTCATCAAGCTTCTCATGAAAAACCTGAATCCTCTTTCGCGCTTTTCCGGCTTCGATCCTGGTAGTATCACTGACACTTGGCATGCTAATCCGACACACACCCTGCGATTCACTGAAATCCTCTCTAAAATTTACGCTTCTGATTTTGGGATCGGAGAGATTCTCTTCCTGTTCACCGCGGATGACCATCTGGATGGCGATGATCCGTTTCCTCTGCAAACGCAGAATGAGGCGCTCGACTCGCCCCTTAACTTACCAGATGATGAAGACGAATACTCGCTGTGGGACTTGCGCCGAAAGTTGCTCTCGGTAGATATATCTGATGAGGAAGTGGTCTCTTGGACATGGACACGAATCGAAGCGTCACTGCAAGAGGAATTCGGGTTACCACCGGATGTGCTGAACCTGCTTCTCTCGATCGGTGAGAAATTCTTCCCAACCATTCTCGAAGCTTGTGGTAGGCCGGTTGATGTTAAAAATCGCCAGTACCGTGTCGACCTTGCGGTCACATCCGCACTGATGTGGAACACGCCACCAGACGGTCCATTCCGCTACGACTCGGCCGCACAACAGCTCTGGACACAGCTGCCGCTGACTGACGAAGCGCTGTTCGCTAAGCTTAGCCGCATCAGGCAGTTGGATAGTAATGAACGGATTGCGGTGCGAGATCTGTACTCCCTACCAAGAGAAGACCTCGCTCCTTTTTCATTTATCTTTACAAGTTTCGCCGAAGCAGACGAACGTCTCATCCAGGAAGCGGATGAGGTAAAGAGATGGGATTACTTCCAGCGTGAATTCGTGCTTTGCCACGCACGTTGCCATGTCATCGCAGAGCACCTGGCTGGTCATGTTGCCAAGATAACAGGACATTCCAGGGACGATGGTGTATATGTGGCATGGCGTTTGCTGAAACACCTCCTCTCTGACGAGAATTTAGCAAAGACTTCCTGGGAATCGGATAGCGGACAAGTACCCGAAATCACATGGAAACCTCAACCTAATGGTGGTGCGTTTGCAGCATTGCTAGGCCTCACAGGTACCGGGCTACTTGGTAAATTCACTCCTGAAGACGATTCGTTCATCTGGCGCGAAGTCCGAGGCCCGATGGATGCGTTCGGCCCAGTAGAAAATGCCTGGAACTCCCCCATTCCGACCATCCTGCCAGCCATGAGCCTAACATTCACGCACGACCAGGAACGTTTTGTGAGTGTGCGTAATGGTTTTGCGATGTCGAACCCAGATGGCACGATACTTGGAGCCTCACAGGGATTCAGTGTGTACTGGCATGGTGTGCTACTTGTTGAGAATGAAGGGACATACGAGTTTCGAGCTGGTGCTCCCACCCAGGATGAGGTCGAGCCAGATTTCAAATCTGCAGAAGATCGACACTGGCGAGTGACACTGAAGAGGGGACAGAAAACGTGGATCCTGCTCAGTCACAATTGGCCCGATGAACATGCACCTGCTGCGTGCTCGACACCATTACCGCTCAAGAGCGGAGCCTATCAGTTAACCGTGGAATTCGTACAGCCCAAACCTGCTTTCGATCGCCTGGAAAATGTATGTCTGCAAACCACCGGGTTCCAGCTGAAATACGCGGGACCAGACAGCTCAGACAAGCTCATAGCCATCCCACTTAACAAGTTGTTCCGTGATTTCAAGGACAAAACACTTGGAGATCAGATCGAATGCACCGATGATGTTGCAGATTGCGCTGCCAAACGCTTCCTTGAACTGCATTTCACCAGCACCCTGCGAGACATTCGGCGGACCTATCAACGGGCCTACAAAGCCTTACTCTTTTCGCATCGCTTGGGTCTATCAGCGAAACCGATAGCAGATGATGGACAGTCTGAACTTGGCTACATACTTGCTCATGCTGAAGACTTCATTGGAACATCATACTATCGAAGTGGCGGAATATTCAATGCACACCATGCGTATTTTGACTTCAACTTCCTCCCTGTGCTTGACAATTACCACCCGCCTGCACCAGCCCAGGATCAACGTGCTCAGCCCTCAGTCAAGAGGCGGCAAGCGCTCTTTGACTGGTGGGAGCGCATCTTCGATTACACGACCATCCGCAGGGAAGCACAGACATCTCCAGAACGTCCTGTCTGGTTGCTCTTCCATGAGGCAGCTGAGAATCACCCAGACGATCCTGCTCATCTGCTCCGCCACATGGGCGTCGACCTTCGCCATGCTACATTGGTCTTGAAATATTACCAGGGCTATGATGTCTCCAGTGCCAACCTGGAAGACGAACGATGGTCAGTTCGGGCTTGGCAGGCAGAGAAGTGGATTCGTTCCTTGTTATTGCACTTTTTCGCTAAGGACATTCGCGACGTTCGGCCCGATCTCTGGGCTTCAGGTGACCCAAGCAAAGTCCTGCCCCCTGAGATACAGTCAGGGAATAAGAACCTAACCAAGTTCTTCCGCGAAGGCTGCATCGAAAATGGCGAACCATACCGATATGAGGACATAAAACAAATCAACGATAGCCTGCGCCAGCGCGCTCGAGCAGCCCTGCTTGCCTACTTGTGCGGTATGAGCCGCGTTTCGCTGCCGTGGGGCATGCATGTACAGGTGGCCCGAGACCTCACTGACCTGCTGCTTCAGAACGTCGAAGCAGGCATTTGCGAGAAGGCGAGCCGGATTGAAGATGCTATCAGCGCTGTACAGACCTTTGTTCAACGTGCCCGGCTTGGCCTTGAACCGGGCTTCATAGTCTCACCAGCCTTTGTGCTGCTCTGGGACCGACGCTTCTCGACCTTCAACATCTGGGAGGCATGCAAGCGCCGCGAAATTTATCGTGAGAACTGGATCCACTGGGACGAACTGCAGAAGGCGCGGAAGACCGAAGCGTTCCGCTTCTTGGAAAGCGAGTTGCGCCGATCGACGTTGACCGTTCCGGTGCCAGGAGGCATGGAGTGGTGGCCTGATGAGCAATCTCCCACCTACTCTTCGCTCAATACACTGCAGGCCCGTGAGCCGGCGGAAATCCGGCTATTCCCCCCTGGGCCCGTGCCAGAGGGTCTCGGTCTGCTCGGCACACCAGAGCGTGACGCACGGCCGTCGTGGCTCGCACCGATTCTCCATGCTGGCATCGAGAGCAATGGTGGCGAAGGCAATAACAACGAGGGTATTCCCATCGTGGAGAGCCCGACAGTTAGTAGCGAAGGACCCATCGCGGTCCACAGTATAGTCACAGGCTCAGAGGTGCCAACGGTTGAGCGTATGCCGCTCTGGATACAGGCAGCCATTCGGCTCGGTACGCGCTTCATTCGTGTTGCGGCTGCTGGCGTGCCACCGGCATCAACGGCATTCGTTCCCAGGAACACCGCGCGCGAAGAGGGCTGCTGTATCGATTGTGACTGGATACAACCGCCCTTTATCGACGAGTATTACTTTTGGCTACAGGACTCCCGCTACTTCGACGAGGTCAGCCAGGACGCAGACCTGAGTGCCCAGCCGCTAGATGATCCCCAGAACGATACTACATACTGGCACCGCGATGAGAAGCTTCCGGGTTTGTTGCACTGGGACTCTGGGCCGATGGTCCACCTTTTCTGGTGCCGATTCCACAATGGCGAGTTTAAACAGCCCCGGCGATCGGACGAGGGCCTACGCATCATGGCTGGTGCAACCCCTCAGCTCGATTTCAAAGGCAGAATTGCCGATTCGCTCAAATTCGAAGTGACAGGGGGACTACCGTTTCCCGGTTATGACCCCACATCGAGTGATAGAGACAAATCACTACCCGGGTTCCGGTACGACATGGCGACGGATTCGACAGTAGTTCTACCTCAGGTGGTGGCTTCTCCCGTTCCGGTGACGACGGGATTCCCAGGCGGACTGAAAGCCTACCCATTCTTCGCATACTTTGCGCCTGGTGCCCAGCTGGAGCCGCCGTCGATGTTCAGTGTGGCTATGTCTGTTGCGGGCACGCTGCGTGCTCATTGCCGATTTGAGGTGGCCCTAAAGTGGTATGAACTCGTCTTCAATCCGCTGCAACAGGATAACACATGGGCACAATGCCCTGATCAGAACACAATGTCTCCACCGAATGATGATATGGAAGGTGATCCGGTCATGATGGTCATGACACCCCTTTTCAGCGGCAGCGATTCCGAGCCCTGTTGCCCCAGTGCACCGGTAAGCGACGTCGTGGCCAGCGATCGCGCGATCATGCTCCAGTACCTCGAAACGTTGCTGCAGTGGGGTGATGCGCTGATGTGTCGGAACTCACCTGAGGTCTTCCAGCAGGCCACAGTCATGTTCAACACTCTGGAGAGAGTCCTAGGTCCACGCCCCGAAGTGCTTGAGCAAGACGATGGGAAGAACTCCATGACTGTAGCCGCCTTCGTGCCGCTCCCTGCGCCACTGAACCCGCGGCTGATGGCGCTGTACGACCGCAAATCGGATCGACTCGCACTCATCCATCACTGCCTCAACGCCTATCGACTGCGTAATGGCCGACCGAACATTGATATGCCGTACTGGGGCAACAGCCTGCTACACGACGGCTGGAAGACCACCGTGCACGTATGCCAAGATGAAGATGACTGGTGCATGTGGTGCTGCAGCCCATATCGCTTTGTCTTCTTTGTGCAGAAGGCGCTGGAGTTGGCAGGTGAGGTGCGGGGGCTCGGGGCAGAGTTACTTGCTGCCTACGAGAAGGGCGACGCCGAATATCTTGCCTCACTTCGGACGACACATGAGAGGCAGCTTCTGCAACTCGTACAGGAGGTGCGCCAGAACCAGTGGCGTGAAGCCGACTGGCAAGTGCAGGCGCTAAGGAAGACTAAGGAAGGCGCACAGACTCGCAAGCGATATTTCGATACACTGATCGCGGACGGGCTCAATGCCGGAGAAACTGGTTATGAAGCCCTTACCGGCGTCTCGATGGCATCCCGTGCTGCGGGCAACGTCTCCGAGGCGATCGCACAGGGTATGGGTATGGTGCCGGATTTCTGGTTTGGGGTTGCCGGAATCATGGGCTCGCCTCTTGAGTTTCAGCAGCTTCCTCTGGGCAATAAACTGGCCACAGGGTTTGCTACCGGAGCTCGTATCTTGAATGCTCTGGCCGAAATTGCCAACACAAGCGCATCGTTAAGCCTAACCAAAGGTGGCTGGGACCGTCGTGAGGACGAGTGGCGCCACCAAGTGGAGGTCATCGGTATCGAGATAGAGCAGATAGAGCGGCAGATTCTCGCGGCCGAGCGCAGGCGGGATATCGCTATGCGCGAGCTGAATAACCACCAGCAACAGATAGAACACGCCATCGAAGTACAGGACTTTTTGCGCGACAAGTTCACGAGCCATGAGCTCTATCTATTCCTACAGCAGGAGACGGCCGCATTGCACTACCAGGCATATGAGCTGGCGTTGCGTACTGCGCGGAAGGCTCAGCGGGCGTTCAACTATGAACGAGGCTATACAGCGCATACCTTCCTTCCCAGTGACGCATGGGACAACCTCCATGAGGGGTTACTGGCCGGTGAACGACTGCAATTGGCTCTACGCCAGATGGAGAAGGCCTATATCGATGCCAACTGCCGTGAGTACGAGCTGACCAAGCATATTTCCCTGCGTCTCAACTTCCCGTTGGCTTTCCTGTGCCTCAAGGCGACCGGCTACTGTGAGATTGAAGTACTTGAGTGTATGTTCGATCATGACTATCCCGGCCACTACATGCGCCGCATCAAGAACGTGACACTGACAATTCCGTGCGTAGTGGGACCGTACATAGGAGTGCACTGCCGCTTGACGCTCCTGAGCAGCAAAACGCGTGTGGATCCACGCCTAATCGATCCTCCAGCTTCTTGCTGCGGGGATGGTAAGCCAAAGAATCGCTATGAGACTCTACCCGACGATCCACGTGTTGTTAAACTATATGCAGCTACCGAGGCCATTGCCACTTCCAGCGGCCAGAATGACTCAGGAATGTTCGAGCTCGACTTCCGTGACGAACGCTACTTGCCCTTCGAATTTGCAGGTGCAGTCAGCCGCTGGCGTATCGAGCTCCCGCAGGAGAACAACCAGTTCGATGTAGATACCATCAACGATGTGGTTCTGCACCTGAACTATACCGCACGCGAGGGGGGAGAAGTACTGCGAAAAGCAGCCAACGAGGTTGCGCAGCAGTACCTACCCGGCAATGGTCTGAGGTTCTTCGACATCAAGCACGAATTTCCAGACGCATGGCAAATCTTCCAGGGTAACTCTGATGATAGTGACAAATCACCGAAACAACTCAGCCTCCGGTTAAACCGCAACATGTTCCCGTTCCTTCCCGGTCAAAGGGATCTGGAGATCAACCGGTTAGAGCTCTTCTTCGAAGCTACGGGAGCAAAGCCGAGTGCTCATAAGATCATCGAGTTCCAGGTTGGTCAAAGGACCGGACATATAAGTGAAGATCCATGCGAAGGTAATATACGGAATATCTACTGCATCGCTAGTGCCGAGTGGCCAAGTTTCTATCATGGAGTTCTCGATATTCGATTGGGGCCACTGAGTCAGAGTGGGTATGACGACCTCGGGACGTTCATTATCCCGCACGATATTGACGAGATCTCACGTGCTTTCCTATTCTGTGGCTACAATGCCACGTGGGCGCAGTCTGATGCGAGGACATCGCCAAGGTGATGATACAAAATGCAAATGTGTGGTGGTTTTCGTGTAAGGTCTGATGGTCAGCCAGTAGTTCAATCCTCAAAGGAGACTGCTGCACAAGATCGAACCCAAAACCCAGGTAATGCTGCAGATAGTAAAGCAGCACCCGCTCAAAGTGGATTTTCCTCTTCTATATCACTCCCGAAAGGCGGAGGAGCGATTCGCGGCATCGGCGAGAAATTCGCAGCTAATCCAGTAACAGGCACAGGCTCTCTCAATGTCCCTATCGCAGTCACACCCGGTCGCTCTGGCTTCGGTCCCCAACTCTCACTCTCATACGACTCTGGCGCCGGCAACGGACCTTTTGGCTTTGGCTGGAGCCTCTCGCTGCCATCCATCACCCGCAAGACCGATAAGGGCTTGCCAAGGTATCAGGATGCAGATGAATCAGACGTTTTTATCCTGTCAGGCGCTGAAGATCTCGTGCCAGTTCTGGTCAATCAGAATGAGCAGTGGCAACGAGAGCAACAACCCGATCGCACGCTTCCTGACGGCAGTACTTTTACCATCCACTGCTATCGCCCCAGAATCGAGGGGCTGTTCGCTCGTATCGAGCGCTGGACAAATAATCAGACCGGCGATGTTCACTGGCAATCCCTCTCAATAGACAACATCACCACGATCTATGGCAAAACCGCCAACAGCAGAATCGCCGACCCGACCGATGGGTCCCGTGTCTTTAGTTGGTTGATCTGTGAAAGCTACGACGACAAGGGCAATGCTATTTTCTACGAATATGAGGAAGAAGACTCTGCCAGCGTGGACACTTCCCAGGCCCATGAGAAGAACCGGAGCGACCCCAGCGACCTGACCCGCTGCGCCAACCGCTACTTAAAGTACATCCGCTACGGCAACCAGACCCCACACCAGCCCGACGAAAACATATCGCAACGCACCG
>LGVC01004591.1_pt2 | contig 18092 bp, 14 predicted proteins | sample 469851 | NCBI WGS metagenome assembly LGVC01 (sample SAMN03857202, study PRJNA290197) | marine sediment metagenome | biome: ocean floor; feature: cold seep; material: sediment; isolation source: sample #5133, Elevator 3A push core 47, collected at Hydrate Ridge North... ...
CTGGCAGTTGGGCCAGTGGAAGACCTGACTACTATAGGCCGACCTTCTTACACGGCGGCGCAGGATGCGGGATATTATTTGTGGCAGGATGCAGATAACGGAGAGGGGAGAGCAATACATGATTAAACCAGATATTGTAAGAAAATGTATTTTTATACTATTGTTTGTATTATCTGCTGTTTTTACCGCTGAAGGATGGTGTGCTGACCTTTATGTTGACCCAACCATGCCCAATGATGACGAAGACGGATCGTCCTGGGGGACTGCAAAAAGGACCATTTATGGCGCGTATGTTGTAGCAAAAGGTGGTGACAAAATTCATCTGAAAAACACCGTTCATATCCCCTTGAGCCAGAACATATGTATAACAAAGGAACTTTGTTGGGTAAACGAGAACGATGATAACAATTTTCAACAATGTATTATTCAGCCATCAAACCACGCCTTGAAAATATACAATGCCGAAAATTCATTTACCGGTATCACCTTCAAAGAGGGTAGAGGTAGTTGCAATTTTAAGATTGGACATGGGGCATTGGGTGTTTTTTCCTTCTGCAATTTTTTCAGTAACGAAAGTACCGAGTCTGGAGGTGCAGTTTCGATAACGGGAGATGATGGTAATTACGCGGAAGGGTGCTTCCGCCATTGTAAATTTGAGTCAAACAAAACCGATAAATATGGTGGGGCTATAGCGGGAACAAAGTGCATTGTGTCGTGCGAAAACTGTACTTTCCAAAACAACGAGGCCATGGCCGGAGGTGCTGCTGTTATTGTCGGAATGTATTATGCCTACCCTTGCGAAGCCTGTTTTAATTCTTGTTCTTTTTCGAACAATACGGGGGGGAACAGCGGAGCGGTAAATTTGGCCTCCGGAGAATATTGTGTGGATAGCTGTTTATTCGAGTATAATAAAGCCCTTAACGAAAACAGTATCGGTGGTGCAATCTATTGTACAGACAGGGGATGGAATACAAGTATCGAAATCAGTCACTGTGTCTTTCTGGGAAATGAATCAAAAGGAGATGGCGGTGCTGTTAGAATATCAAATGCTTACGGAAATTATGAGGAAAAACAACTTACGTTTTCTGTGCTTGACTGCTTGTTTTCCTACAACAGAGCCAAAAGTGGCGGGGGACTACATTGTGGTAGGGAGTCTGGTGGCGTCGTAAGAAATTGTATTTTTTCTTACAACGAGGCCTACAGCAGAAATGCTGGCGGCCTTTATAATAGTGGCACTGTCAAAGAAGGCGGTTGGATGATTGTGGAATATTCCTTATTTTATCATAATACATCTCAACGGTATGGTGGGGGCATGTATATTTCGCAGTATCCGTGGACAATCATACGAAATTGTACCTTTTATGAAAATACGGCATGTATTGACGGAGATCAAATTGCTGGCGAAAGCCATGTGCCAGGATTGGAAAAAGCAACCCTAATAAACACCATTTGTTGGGGAAGTGGGGAAAATAACCAGATCTTAGGTCGCTATGATGATAATAATACCTTTGAATCCGTATCCTTTTGTTGTTTTCCTGAAAATGGACTGAGTGATGCAGGTGCAATAATTAATGATAATATTTACATGTATCCAAATTTTACTGATCCTGCAAACGCGAATCTTAGACTAAGTTTCAACTCTCCGTGCGTTGATAGGGGAACCGATATTGGTTTAGATGAGGATTTGGATGGCAATCCTGTACCAATTGGCTTTAGTGTGGACATCGGGGCTTACGAGTTTTTGAACCACGTTGGCTGTCCTTCATATACGCCGGCAGAGGATCCGGGTTATTTTCTATGGCAAGATGCTGATGATCGACAATGGCATTTGAGGTGGTCGGGAGATAGTGTACACACGTACTATTACACGGGTACCCTTATGTCGAGTGGAGGCTTTACGGATGTCGAAATATACAGCTATGAATGGAACGATGAGTTGCAGGTGGATACTATGGTGATAAGCTTTAGCGCGCACGCTGGCGCAGGCGAAGATGGTATCGACTTCTTTGTGCCAAGCGGGTCACAGATTTCCTTTGAGCTGTACATTGACGAGATTGAGCAGCCGGAAATGGTACATGTGGGGCGGACCGGAATTATCCCAGGCAATATTCCCTTTACAATCACGGGGCTTCCTGCTTGTATTGCAGATTTCGATNNCGATTTTGATAATGACCGTGATGTGGATGGAAGAGATCTTGCAATTTTTTCTGCTGAGTTTGGGAAAACGGATTGTCAGTAAGCTTCAAACAAGGGAGCATTCCCCATTTTAAAACCATGATCTAAGGGGGACATCAGATAGAGGATTTCTTAGCCGTGTTTTTTGCTATTCGCGATGATGACCTAAATTATTTTACCAACCCCAGGCAGCTTGAGGATATATACGATGGAATATGGGATACTTGTCCCATATCCTTCTCAGCGGTCCCCTTTCATGCATGTACCATAACCGGAGCTATTCCGAAAAAGTACTGGCAAGGTGAAAAGATTTTTTCATTAGGTGAGAATCGGGAATTAACTGAGTTTGTGGCGCAAGGCATCCAGAAAAATAATATTTGTATCACGTTGCATGGTTACAACCACAAAGATAACCCGGAAGGCTACGAGTTCGAAGCGAACGTTAATCTTGTTGATAAAGTTGCAGAGGGAAAAACATATCTGGAAAACCTGTTTGGCCGCCCGATAAATGTTTTTATTCCACCACACAACAGGATCTCAAAGAAAGGCCTGAAAGCTGTGATAAAAAATGATCTGCACCTGGCTAACGTTCCACCCTTTCGTGATAGGGGTGGTTTCTTGCGCCCTTCCGTAATCATTCCAACTCTTCGGAGAAAGATGTTTTCTTTGAAATATCCCTGCCGAGTGTATCCTTATGTCCTCGACTTTGCGGATCACAAAGAGGTAGCATGTCACAGTCTTATACCGCGTACCCGACTTGACGATTTATTGCAAAAATTTGATTTCTGCAATCGCATGAATGGCGTTTTCATTCTCGCTGCTCATTACTGGGAATATAATACACCTTGTATTCATCACCATAATTGGAAAATGAAGGACGTACTTTTTCGATTCTGGGATGCTGTTTGTGAAAAATCCAACGTTCGTTTCGTAGCACTTGACCAGGTCTTTGATGATAAACCATGAGAATTCTTTTTATTAACCGAGGATTGTCGATGTTCCGAGGAGGAGGTGAAACCTATACCCTCAATCTCGCAAGGGAATTACAAAAGCTGGGGTGTAAGCCGTCATTCTTACTCAGCAAACCGATTTTTGGTAATCCCAGGTACCCATTAGATGAGTTCCAAACACATTATGTGTATTCTCCTTATCTCAGAGATTTAAGTCAAAAGATATCTGGAGGCATTAAACAAACAAGAGTAAAGCGTTTCCTTAGATATTTTGTAGGGAAGGTACAAAAAACTGACCTGATTTTTTTTCGTTATGCCGCATTTCAGTGGATGAAAAGACATTCAGAACATTATGATATAGTTCAAGTGTTATCCAATCCCCAACTTGCTGGCCGCATATCTAAAAACCTCCATATTCCTACAGTTGTTTTTTTCCCGGGTCCACCTTCAATTAAAACTAAAGGCGGATTAAAGCAATGCACTGCTGTAACTACAGATGGCTACGCAATTCATCAGATGCGTAAGATTCGCCCCGATGCTTGTAAGATGCCAATAGGAATAGACGCCAGAAGATTCCGGCCAATTAAGACTGATGTTAGAGACAAGTATTTCATTGGCAAAAATGACATTGTATTCCTTTTCGTAGGTAGATTTGTTCCCTTGAAAAATCTACCTTGCCTTCTTAAATCTTTTTCTAAACTAAATAATAAAACAACTAAAAAGTATTGGCTAATGTTAGTGGGGGACGGCCCTCTCTTTAAAGAAATCCAGAAATTATCAGTTGAGCTAGAAATAAGAGACAATGTTATTTTTACAGGCCCGGTTCATTATTATCATCTTCCTGCGTACTATTCAGCCGCTGATATTTTTGTTATGACTTCTACTTATGAGAATTCTCCCAATGCTTTATTGGAGGCCATGTCTTGCGGATTGCCGGTAATAGCGACCAATGTTGGAGGCATCCCGGAATTGGTTGGCAGCAAGGGGAGCGAATTCCTCGTAAACGCTGATGACATGCATGGATTCGTTAGTAGCATGAAAAGGCTGGCTCAAGATGCGACGTTAAGAAACAGGATGAGCACATACTTCCGAAAAATTTGTATACAAAGATACACATGGCAAAAGACGGCCTCACTGTATTTAGAACTATACAAAGGTATCCTGCAGCGCACAACATGAAAGTTCTAATTTGCAATGCCGGTTCATACGAAAACAAAGGTGACGGAGCTATTTTGCTCTCAATGTTAGATGCGCTTTCTGCGCGGTTTTTTGAGATTGAGATTGAAATAGATATTGCTGGAAACATCACATCGTATCAAAGTGCAGAAAGAGAAGATTCCTTGAGTTCTGGACGCGTGAACTTTGTTGAGTTGCCTTCTTTTGTCGTTTTGAATGTGATTAAGCATCACCTAATGATGAATAGCAAAACGCAGCCAAACCCAAGGAGTAAAAGCAGGCCATCAAATGAAAAGGGGGATATTGGCTGCAAGGTTAAGCCTCGTTACCTTATAGCTTTCCGAACTTACTTGCTTCTGATAGATGCTATCATAACAAGCCTTGTTCCCAAGAAATTGTTTAAAAAATATTTTGTTTCTCCCTTTCGAAAAAGTGATCTGGATATCTTTTCATATGATGCCATCATCATGGCTGGTGGTACCCAGTTAGAGGACAAAGAGTATGCCGGCTATCCGGGATTTGCGCATAACCTATCTATTTTAGGGGCTGCTGTCGCTGCTCATATCCCATTTTTTATCACTGGCCAGAGTATCGGACCTATCAGAAGCAAATTCGGGCGATTTGTAACGCGACATATTTTAAACAGAGCAGGCGATATTTGCCTTCGCGAAGGACTCAGTCAGAGATATGTTTTGGAAAACCTAAAAGTAAAAAGGCAAACAAGACTTGGTTCTGACTGGGCATTTCTATTGCCAACAATTAGCGATAAAGATGCGAAGCAACTCATTCAAAAATACTTCGCTTATCCCGACAGGCAAAAAATAGCCATAATTCCAAGGAAAATTGTATCATCAACCGGTAATCCATATCTTAACTTGAAGGAACTTGCTAAGGTAGCCGACAGGTTGATTCAGATGGAAAATACAGAGGTGATTCTGTTTCCTCAAACAATAGCTTCAGCCACGCTTCTCCACGATGATCTCCAGACTTGTTTTCAAATCCAAAAAATTATGACAAATAAAATAGAAGTGATTGATACTCGAAATTGGACTGTAGGCGAAATTGCGGGGTTTCTTGGAGCTGTTGATCTTTTGGTTACTTTTCGCATGCATGCTATCATAATGGCTGCTGCAGCTGGAGGTACACCTGCAATCGCGATATCTCACATCCATAAGTTTGAAGGTGTTATGGAACTTTTGGGCATTAAAGAATTAGTTGTAAGTCATGACAAATGTACGTCTGAAATAATTTTGGAAAAGGTACGATACGCGTTTGATAATCAAGGTAAGATTCTATCGGAACTAGAGTGTGGTATTGTTAAAGCTAAACGGTTGGCAGTGGAGAATTCAGAGATGGTCAGAGGATACTTCTATGAGGGCAGCAAACAAGGTTGAGTTGAGGTTGTATTGTGTCATATGAGGCTAACAATATTGCCAAAAATAGTTTGTATATTCTTTCAAGCCGCATAGCAAGGATCTTTGTCACCATAGGGTTCAACATATTCTTCGCCCACATATTCTCTATTGAAGAATATGCTGCCATTGCTGTCTTTGATATTCTCTTGCATATGACAAACATGATGAGTAATTTTGGGTTGGAGACTACGTGTTTAAGAGAAGTGCCTCTTCTGCTTGAAAATAACGAGAGGGCGAAAGCGGCTGCAATGATCAAAACAAGTGTTTGCAATAGGGTGTTTTGGTCCGGCGTATTAGCGATTATTATCTTTTTTAACGCAGAATGGTTAGCTGAGCTTTTTTTTAAGGAGGTACACTTTGTCCCAATCGTTAAGATCATGTCCTTAGGAGTTTTTTTTGGTTCTTTGAATACCTCCCTTGATTTGCTGGGACAAGGTACAAGCGCTTTCAAAGGAACTTCAATTATACAGTTTGCAAACGCCGTGGCATATTCCCTGTCAGGAATCTCCTTGTTTCTGCTTTTTGGCTACAAGGGATGGATTGTAGGATATACTTGCGCCCGCGGGCTCGGAACGATCCTTTATATAAAACTTATGTGGTCTTGGCTTCGGTGTAACTCGGGTATAGCCAATTGGAAGAAGATGGTTCGATCCTCGACCCCCTTCTACGCCAGGGGTTTCATTCTATTCTCCCTAAACAAATTGGACTTGCTTATAATTGGTATATTCGCTGGTCCCGTGGCATTAGGTACATACCATGTGGCAAAAAGATTGTCCTCTCATATTGAAATGGTTTATCAATCTATCGGAGCGCCTTTAATCGTAAGAATAGCGGCAATGCGTGGTGAACAAGAAGAGTTGGCGAGTTCTTATTTGCGAAAAATAAGCAGGTATAATTCTTTTTTGTTTATCCCTTTGTGTTTTGTTGTGATTGCTTTTGGTTATCCTTTACTTGAATTATATGGTGGCCGTAAATATACAGATGGATACATAATCCTCGTCATTCTTTGTATGGCGAGGATGGTTGTAGGAGTCTGGAACGGCGTATACGTGAGGGGTGTCTTCACTTTGGGGAATCCCCGTGACACCTTGCTGGTAGAAACTGTCGGCAGCCTTGTAAACACGGTCTTCCTATTGATTTTGATAAGAACGTTTGGTGTAACTGGGGTGCCACTTGCCACATTGTTTTCTGTCGTGTCAATCGGGGCTGTCGCCTATTTTGTTCTAAATAGAAGACTGAAAGTAGCCTTTGACTTCAACGCGATGGGTAAATCGTTTATCTCTGCTGGCGCGCTACTTTCCTGTGCTGCAGTTCTGCAGTTAATATGTTATAATCTTTATCTTATTCCTTTGTATCTGATCGTATCGATTAGTGTTTTTCTACTAATTTGGATCAGGTATTTAGAAGCAGAAGATATAGGAATAATAGAAAGTATTTTTCCCCGCATAGCAAAGCCGTTAATGAGAGTGCTTCGGGTTTTGGGACTTTCAGAATTAACTTCCGACCGAAACGAGGAATAGTGCTTGCCAGTGTCGCACCATGGCAAATTGTTTATCAACAGATATTGTTCGGTCGCGATATACAGAAAAACCTTTAGAAGCAAGGAGTTTTGTTTGTGGAGCGTAACTATTTGAACAAAAAAGCAAAAGGAGCAGCTCATTTTGTTATGGGTATCTTTGGTGATTCAGGCCCAGATGGAAGACCAACCGCTTTGGAAGGCTCAGTTGATGAAGTAAGAAAAAGAATCATTAGGACAGGAGTGAATAATGTCGAACCTATTTACCTGAATGGCAAGGGTGATCGAGCCGGTGTGATTTTCTGGGGGATGGGTGCTCCTCCTTTAAGATTGCATGCAGTGGATTTCGAAAATGGGCCAAGTGACTTGGGTATAGGGTTCCTTGGTATGCCATTTTTGCATAACAATGATTATGAAAAAGTTTCACCGCCACTTTCTGCGCCGGAAATGGTGCATTACCTAAAAGGTCATTGTGATGGCGACGTTACGATTCTTCGGGATCATATAGACGGTAACTACTTGATTGTTATATGGGATTCGAAAAAGAATGTTATTCATATCTTAAGTGACCGATATGGGCATTTTCCTCTCTATTATTATCACGAAAACAATTTATTTGTTTTTTCAACGTCAATGGAAGCATTACTGGCTGCTGTGAGCATAAAGCCAAGCCCTAATTACAGTGCAATTGCTCAAATACTTTGCTTTAAGCGCATTTTGTCTGTTGACACACTGATAGAGGATGTTTGCCAGTTAGAGAGTTCGTCCCATCTAACTTATAGGCCTCATACAACAAAAATAACTATTGAAGCTTATTGGAGACCATGGTCCGGTTGGACGGGCAGGCGGGCACTTTCGCAGAACATTTTGCCGGAATTGGTGTCTTCTTTCACAAGAAATGTCAACCGTCTTCTGGAAATCAACGGCCACCATATTCTCGCTTTGTCTGGAGGTTATGATTCCCGTGCAATTGCAGCGTGCATTTTAGGAAAGAAGGAGAAGTTTTTATCGGTTTCCTATGGAAATCGAACATCTCCTGACGTCCGTATTGCAAAACGTGTGGCTTTGGCCTGTGAATTGCCTTTCGAATACATTGAGCCAGATGATGTTGTTCAAGTTTTATCAAAAGACATATTAGTGAAAAAAATTCTGTCGAGGTCGGGGGGGATGCTTGGTAGCAATGATAGTTTTTCTGTTTTCCTGAAGGGGGCTGAGACTGCTCGGCGTTTTGGAAAAGCAATACGGATAATAGGACATGGTGGCGAATTGGCCAGTTTAGATGATCTTTACTTTTTGAGAATAAACAAATCCCAAGTAGATTGCAGAATGCATTTTAGCGAATTCCTCCTAACACGTCTAAGCGACTCAATTGTTGAAAAGATTGGCCGGGAAAATGTATTTACCTCTGAGATGTTACCTTGGATTGATAATTCATCCGAAGCGGTGAGAAACATATGTAAAAGGTTGCCATCTGACTTGCCAGTTGACATTAAGCTCACGGCTTTTTTCTTGAACGAATTCAGTCGCAACAGACAACTCACCGGCATGTTGAATGCTGACGGGCTTCCTACTTATACACCATACTTCGATCTTTCGTTTATCGAAAGTCTGGTAAGAACACCCGTTAACATCAAGATGGGCCGGAAAATACATCATGCTATACTCGCTAAGAACTGCCCAGCACTTCTAAAAATAATACATGCTGACAGGGGCTACGCACCATGTTCTGGGTTTGCCCACCGCAAGTTGCAAGGCATTCTTACAAAAGTGACGAATATGCTTCTACAAAGAGCGCGAAGTAACAATGTGAGTGAACGCCGAGCCCATCTTCGACGAAATAATTTGTTCAGAGAGGTTTTGTTTTCTGAAAGAGCCCTGAGTCGCAACTGGTACCGAAGGAAGTGGATTGAGTATTTGTTCAACAGAATCGAAACCTCCCATGATTGTGCTGGAGAGATGTGGCTTATATGTATTATGGGGATGTTGGAATTATGGTTTAGAGAAACTATTGAGAGAGATAAGAATATCTACATGGCCTTGCTTTCCACATAGAGAATAGTATTATATATGGGTTGTCTGGACTGTATTTGTGTCGTGTCTCGCATCATGTTTTGACTTTGGATCGTTAGAAGAGAACAATGACGTTCCCAACAGTGTATTTTTTGACGAGATACTTTTCACGTTCCATTCATGTAAACAAATATTCATAATGAGTTTCTAATGTTTGACCTTGCAACCAGCCATTTGATTCAATTGTTGATAGCCCTATCAGGGGGAATCATTCTCTGTGTGGCTTCATGCATTGGCTTTCAGCGCGGGCTTTTCAAAGTTCTAATCATTCTTATCCCCTTTCAATTCTTCACGTCAAGATATGGTTCTTTCAACATGGCAGTTACCTATGTGCTTGGCATGGGCATGTTTCTGAATAAATCCTGGATGAAAAAACGGCTTAAAGTAAATTGGCCCCTCCTCTGGGTCTTTTTTTTGGTTCTCATCTTTTTTCTCCTTTCGTGGATTGGGGCTCCGAGAGTGTTTTGGACGAAAAATCTTTTTTACTTCATTATGATAGGATCTAATGTTGTTTTGTTCTACGTAAGTTATCACTTTGTTTCAGACGCAGAAGATATGGTAACATTTTTCAAATTGCTCTTTTTCTGCAATGTCTTGGTGATACTGTATTGCATTCTGCAATTAATCGTCGGTTTCGGAGAATTTCGTTTCCTGGGAATTGAAGAATTCAGCATTCAGAAAAATCGTACAGACTATCGTTTAGTAGGACCTTTCAACGCAGTTGGAATAACAGCAGAGTACTTAGTCATCCAATGCCTTTTACTTGGCTATTATCTAATATCAACGGATAAATATAGAACATTTATCATTGGGCTGATTGCTTGCAATGTTGCGGTCCTGGTTGGCACAGGAAATCGGGGAGGATTTATAAGTTTTTGTGTGTCTATCTTCCTCTTTGTTTATTTTTTTAGAAAAGAGTTAGGGCCAAGAAAGGCTATGGTGTTGATTGCGTCTGTAGCGATAATGACTGTGGTCGCCAGTTTTGTCATGATTAAGTACACAGATTTTAACATCCTGTACGAGCGTATGCTGGGAACACGATTCGACGGCGTAACTCCTGATACCCGGAGTGGTTGGTCACATGTTATAGAAAAAATTTTTGACAAACCGATATTGGGACATGGCCCACGGCTTGTGACCAGCGGTGAAGTTGATGCACCTCGCTGGCCTAAAGGAGAAATAGGTTTTCACCCCCACAATCTCTATCTGCATATCCTTTACACTACTGGTGTTATCGGTTTCCTTGGCTTCAGCATTTTGGCAATAGGCTATTTACGCATATTGAGAAAAATGACATTTATGGTATGTGGTAACAGGTTTATATGCGGACTGCCTCGTCTCGGAATCATCATATTTCTCATTTTTTTGCTTGACCAGATGAAAATTGAGGCATTACGATGGTACTTATCAGATTATCAGCATTATTTGTCTGCATTGTTTGGGGGCTTTTTAGGCTTACAAAACGTGATTGCTCCCTCCTCTGTCGATAGGAACCATCCTGTTTAAATGTGCACTTGGTTTACAGCTTTTTTCGAACTTGGAAGAAACGAATAATACCCCACTTTGCTTATTAGTGTGTCGGCTTATGCTTGAACAGCTTTGAAAAAGTCGACCTTTGTCTGTGAGATATACATGCCCCTGAAAATTGTTATCAGAATCTATATTATTTTCAAAAAAAATCATGATTTCCTAATAAACCTCATAGGTTAAGCCATCTGTTATCAACTAAAATTCGACAGAAGTTTTGCCGAGCCCTAAGTCAGAAGCGAAAACATTTTTATTCTTCAGCTATCTGAGTGTGAGGACATTGGCCAGATGAAAAACGAGTTAGGCAATTTTAAGAACCAGCTCTTATTTAACCACGAGTGTTTATTTAGAGCTTACTACCGAACAGCAAATTTGTTGAGTATCCACAAGCAAGGTGGCGAGAAAAACATCTATATTTTTTCTACCCCAAGAAGCGGGTCAACCCTGCTGATGGAGATGATCGGCACACAATCTAATATTAGAATGATAAATGAACCACTATACATGGATAGGCAAATCGCCTTGTCAAAGCTCGGCGACTATAACTTATTGCCACCACACTGGGATTTTTTGTTGCCAAACAAAGATAGGGAACAGCTTCTTTTTACGTATTTCCGATTGATCGAACAGAACAAAGTTCCTCTGTTTAATGCATTACCTTTTTCATCGCATTACGCATTTCGTACAGACAGAATTGTTTTTAAAATTCTCAGAGTTCCTGACATGATCAATTGGTTTGAACAGAACCTGAATAGCACGATTGTTTTTCTGATACGGCATCCAATAGCCAATAGTCTTTCGAGAAAAAGAACGCCGGAGCTTCGTTGTTTCTTAGACAACGAGGAGTATGTAGATAAGTACTTGGATAATAAGATGGTTAGCATAGCAAAACGAATAATGAAATCTGATGATAAGCTGTCAAAGGCTGTTTTGGATTGGTGCATCAGGAACGTGCCTCCATTAAGGCACCTTGACAGAAGAAACTGGATATTTCTAACCTATGAAGAATTGATCAGGGAACGAATTCGGACAGTAGATTTGTTGGCAGACAGACTATCACTCAGGAATAAAGGCAGAAGCATGAGAAGGAGCTTTTCCCCGTCCGGCTCTTCAAGCCAATCAGACAGTGAATTTCAAGAACGATTCGGNNGATTCGGAGTGGTTTATATCCCGCTGGAAGAATAAAATAGATGATCGGAGAGAAATGCAGCTTTTCCGTATAATTGATGCGTTTGAAATTGATATCTACACGTTTGGGCACACATATCCTTCCACTCCATATTTAAACTTTTAACGACTCATTTTGAGATATTGCATAAGTTGACGAACATGAACGTATGTCTATTCTGTGCCAGCTTTCTTCCAAGAGTCGGTGGGATGGAGCATGTCATACATAGCCTTGCTAACGCTATGTGCCGCACTGGATGCAACGTTACTGTAGTAGCCCCAAGATATAGGCAGCAGTATCACTTTGACCATCTGTACAGGATATTACGCTACGGAAATCCTTTTCGTGGCTCGGGCAGAATAGGCATTAACTTTGTTTCTGCAATCTTTGCCTTGGTGAAGGCATACCATGAGAATCCATTTGATGTTTTACATTGCCACAGTGCCTCCCGTGCCGGATTGAGAGCAGTTATCGCCAAGAAGATTCTTAACATTCCATTGGTTATTACCCCTCATGGGGAGGACATACAGAGAATTCCGGAAATTGGTTATGGCTTGCGGCTAAAAAGGAGCTGGGATAAAATCATAAGGTGGAATCTTTCTGAAGCCGATGCAGTGACCGCCATAAGTGATTCCATAAAACGCGATTTGAGTTTTCTCCGCGGCGAGAAGATATTTGACATTCCTAATGGGATTCACAGGGAAACGTTTGTTCCTTTCAAGTGTAGTTATCTACATGACCTGTTAGGTCTCGAATCCAAACACAGAATTATTCTCACGGTCGGGCGATATCACATGAAGAAGGGATATGAATACGGGATTAAAGCGTTTGAACTGATTGGAAATGAGGGCTATAGAAATTTAATCTATGTCATTATAGGGAGGGGGTCGCACAGGCTCAAACCATTGGTTAAGAGTCTTAATCTGGTCAAAAAAGTTCATCTCATTTCACAACTGGACCGCGAGACACTTCTGAAGTGCTATCAATCCTCATGGGCCTTTTTTTCCCCATCCATTGTAGAGGGCCTCAGTATGGTGAGTCTTGAGGCTATGTCAACTGGTTTACCACTGATTGTTACAGATGTACCAGGGAATTTGGATATTGTTAGAGACAATAATTGTGGAGTAATTGTCGCAAGCAAGGACCCTCGCTCAATGGCTAAAGGAATTTTGAGGTTATTATTGACAGAAGGATTATATGATAAATACTCCAGAAGAGGTGTGGAGAGGGCTGAACTGTATGATTGGAAGAATATTGCGCTGAAATATATTGAAACGTATCGCACTGCGATAGATTATAGGCAAGCGATATGAACAAGCATCTGCTTTTCATTATAGACTCATTGTGCATTGGCGGTACAGAAAAGAAGTTCATTGCTATTGCCAACCGTTTGACAACAAAGGGTTATAGTGTCCATATTATCTATTTGAAGTCCCCTGATGCCCTTATAGATAAGATATCAAAGGATGTTACGGTAGTATCATTGAACAGGAAACACAAAATAGATTTGAATGCCATTTTAAGATATAGAAAATACATAAAAAAATATAAAGTCGATATTGTTATATCAGCGAGCCTATATCCGATGTTGGTCCACAGGTTAGCGATGCTCGGTGTTGGGGCCAAACCAAGTTTGTTTGTTGCAATTAACAGCATGTATACATACATGATTTATCCAAAACTGCGTTTGCAGATGTATATTTATGAGCGATTATTGCGACGTGGGTGTATTATTATATTCGGAGCGGCAAAACAGATGGACATGTGGGTCTTGAAGTATAAGCTCCCCAGGGATTCTGTAAGAGTAATCTATAATGGAATTGACCAGGATTACTATTCATCTCACGCATTGGATATTGACAGATCCGTTTTGAAAAAGCGCTATGGGATAGGTAATGAAGAAGTCGTTCTTGGCATGGTTGCTTCATTACGTTCTGTCAAGTCGAATATTGATCTGATTCGCGCATCCAAAGTATTATTGGATAATGGATACAAAGTTAAAGTAGTATTCGCTGGTGATGGCACCAAGCGCCAGGAATGCATTATCGAATCTGAAAAAATGAAAATAAGGGACAAAATCATTTTTTTGGGGAACGTGGCTGACGTGAGACCTGTGCTATTAGTGATGGATATTTTTGTACTTACGTCCCAATCTGAAACCTTTTCAAATGCAGCGCTGGAAGCAATGGCTATGTCCAAGCCCGTGATTCTGAGTGATGTTGGTGGTGCTTCAGAAATGGTGATAGAAGGACTGAACGGTTTTCTTTACCCACCAGGTGACCTTAGCGGATTAGTATCAAGCATCATAACAATAATTGATAATAATTGTTTCGATGACATGGGCAAGCAAAGTCGTAGGATAATAGAAAATAACTTTACTTTCGATGAAATGATAAAGCAGTATGAGCGTGTTATGTTTTCATCGAGAGGGAATTATGACACATAGCTCAAGGAATAGTAAACACCCGTTGCGTGTTCTAATTGTTGAGGCTTACACCGACGCCAATATAGGATCGTGTGCTCTTGTAGAAAACTCATTGAAAATCATAGAATCAAAATTTAAAAAAGCCGAAATTCGTATCATGGCGCGTTATTCACAAGCATTCACTGACCTCTACGACAAACCGGCGATTAATGATATTTTCCAATATCCGTTTAAACAGCCACGCTTCAGACAGATGTCCTGGTTGCTAAAAACTCTATACTGGATGCTGGGGACATTCATTGTCAGCAGGCGGCTGAAACATAAATCCGCAAGCAGTGTTGGTTGTTCACGCTTTTGTGAGAAGATTAGTCCCTTTTTATGGGCTGATCTCGTAGTAAGTGTCGGAGCAGAGAGGCTTAACGACAATTTTTATAAAAATATTGTTTTCTCACTTTACACCTATTATCTTTGCAAGTCGTATAAGAAAAAAATGGTCCTTTTCCCCTCAACAATTGGACCATTTTTCTTCTGGTGGTCTAAGTTGCTGACAGGAAAGGTGTTGTCAAAAGTCGATTTGGTTTATACTCGCGATCAAGCATCTACCCGGGTCCTCTACAATGAATTGAAAATCCCGAGCGAAAAGATACTGAATTCTGTGGATGTGGCAGTCCTTCAGGTGCCGATAAGCAAAAATCAGGCGCATTTGATGATACGGGCTAATGAAGATGAAATCTTGGTGGGGATATCAGCAATGCGTTGGACATATTTCCAGAATCGTATCGAGCTCCCTTATAGCAATTACGATGCTTATGTCCAGCAAATGGCTATCACAGCCGATACCTTGATTAGCAAATACAATCTTACAATAGTCTTTTATCCCACAAATTACCCAATCCACGGTAGTCGTGAAGATGATCTTTCTACAGCTTATGACATAAGCTCATTGATTACTAACAAGAAAAAGATCAAAATAATCACCAAATTACCAACACCATCCCAGTTGCAGGGCATGCTCGCGTGCTCCCAGGTAAATATTACCACAAGGATGCATGCGTGCATTTTATCTACAAGCGCTTGCGTACCCACTATATCAATCAATTATTTGTTTAAAGTCAGAGAATATATGGATTCATTGGGGTTGTCAGATTTTTCAATAGATATTGAGGAATTTTGTGCGGCATGGACTCTCAAGGCCTTTAGTAGGATTTGGTCTGAGCGTGAACAATGGAGGACTCATCTTGAGAACGTTATAAACCAAAAACGTAGGTTGTTGTGGCAATCAATGGGGCCCTTGGATGCTTTGGTTTGAAAATGATTCCCTCCAGTTTGATCTTAATCGTTGCTGCCAATGTGGTACGTGCCTAGCGGTTTGCAAAACCAACGCCCTTTTCCCAGTGCTTAAACAAGATGGACTGTATGAAATACGCTGTCACACGAAAAGATGTACAAAATGTGGCAAATGCGTAGCCTCTTGTCCTGCCTCTTATTTGCCTCGTTTCCAAATTTCAGAAGAGGATTGGGGCCAGCTCAAAGGCATTTTCCTTGGGCAGGCAAAGGATTCCGGGGTGAGCATGGCTGCGTCATCCGGTGGGGTGGCCCGTATTTTGTTAAAGACCGCTTTGGACAGCTCTTTTTGTGACACGGCTTATTGCGTTGCAGCAACTGAATGCTACCCCTGGGCAGAAGGCCGGTATTTTGAAAGGGCAGTTGACTTATCAACCATTGCCAATTCAATGTATCTCCCCATTCTAGTAAATGAGAATCTAAAACCAGTCCAAAGACCCACAACGATTCTTGTGATTGGCACAAACTGTCAACTGATGGGAATGGATCTCTTTTACCGAACTTCCAATGTTCGTTTAATCAAGGTTGCATTGCTCTGCAAACAGCAAAAGAGCTTTGAATTTACTCGGTTTATTGCCCGGAGGCTGGGCATAGGAATGGACCTAAGAACACCTGTAAGGTACCGGGGTAACGGGTGGCCCGGGAAGGTGAAGATGAACAAGAAAAGCCTGGATTGGGCAGACGCAGCTGCTTTGCCTTATGGGAAAAAGCTGTGGATGATTCCTGGGTGCCGCTTCTGTGCACATCCCCTTGGTTGGAACGTCGACATCACGTTGTCAGACCCGTGGGGAATATACCATAAGGACAAACGGGGCAAAACCGTGATTTTCGTGAGGACTGCTACAGGAAGGGACTTTCTTGATTTATGTAAGAATAAGCTTTTTTTGAAAGAAATTGACATTATGGGTGCCAAAAAATCAGTTGATTGGGAAGGAATTAAGCGAAAACAACGTCTTATCGCCTATTATCTTCGGAAGGATGTGCCTTGTGCAAGGCGTATGGTGGCGAAAATGGCTGATTGCCAGCGTGTTCTTTATGAGACCATCCTGGAGCGGGTCCCTTTACCACGTTTTGCTTTGCGAGTAATTAATCGCATACCCTTTGGGGAAAATTTTATATTATAAAAATACTTTTAGCCAGCAAATTTTTCTTTCTTAAGGGCGGTGCGGAAAAGGTCTTTTTCCAGGAACGAGATTTTTTCCTTGACCAGGGACTTGGTATTGTGGATTTTTCCATGAATGACCCTCGAAATTTTCCCTCTCACCATTCGTCCTTTTTTGTTTCGACTATTGATTATCACGACACACAAGGCATCTGGAACAGAATCAAACAAGCGGCCAAACTTATCCATTCTTCTGAAGCTGTCATCAAGCTTGAAAGACTCCTTGAGAATGAGACCCCCGATATTGCCCACCTCCATAACATCTACCACCAGCTTACGCCTTCGATTATTCCAGTATTCAAAAGGCATGATGTAAAGGTTATTCTCACCTTGCACGACGGCAAATTGATTTGTCCAAGCTACCTTATGCTTGCTAAAGGCGATCTATGCACTGTCTGCAGAGGACGTTCGTTTTGGAACTCCGTAGTTACAAATTGCATGGACTCCAGAGGCCAGGAACTCTTGCTTATGTTTGAAGCTTACTGGCATAACTGGGTCGGTTCTTACGAGCAGGTTGATCTGTTTCTGAGTCCAAGTCGTTTCCTTGCAGAACTTGTAAGCCAAAGGATTCCTCAGGAAAAAATCCGAGTGCTTCATAACGGCATAGACCTTGATGCCTATTCGCCTGGTTCCAGTGACCACGCTTATGCCCTCTACTTCGGCAGGCTTTCCAGAGAGAAAGGAATCGAAACCTTATTGAAGACTCACAGCATGCTTGGGAATGAAATGGCACTAAAAGTTGTAGGCGCTGGTCCGCTGGAAAAGGGGCTAAAGGAGCGTTATCCGAACGCCGAGTTTCTGGGTTATCAGGCCGGGGATGTACTCAAGGAAACTATTGCAAATTCGGCTTTTGTCGTAGTTCCTTCAGAGTGGTACGAGAACTGCTCCATGGTTGTACTGGAGGCCATGGCTATGGGCAAATCAGTCATCGGGAGCAGGATCGGTGGTATCCCTGAACAGATTGACGAAGGAAAGACGGGCTTTCTTTTTGAGATGGGAAATGTCGGGGAACTTGCCGCAAAGATGAAAGCCTTATTTCAATATCCTGATATGCGAAGAACAATGGGCATGGCAGCCAGAAAAAAGGCGGAGCAGGAATATTCACTCGATGCTCATTGCACAACATTGTTGAAAATCTACAAAGAGTTGTTGTCAGAAAATTAT
>LGVC01007051.1_pt1 | contig 18049 bp, 12 predicted proteins | sample 469851 | NCBI WGS metagenome assembly LGVC01 (sample SAMN03857202, study PRJNA290197) | marine sediment metagenome | biome: ocean floor; feature: cold seep; material: sediment; isolation source: sample #5133, Elevator 3A push core 47, collected at Hydrate Ridge North... ...
TATTCTTTGAGCAGCTCAGACTGCCGGATGCTAAATATAATCTTGATATCGGCTCTGGTCCGCATGCAGAGCAGACTGGAAAAATGCTTATCGAGATTGGGAAGGTGCTCATGGAGGAGCGACCCGGTATAGTACTGGTGCAGGGTGATACCAATACGGTGCTTGCAGGTGCGCTGGCTGCTTCGAAGATGGGGGTCATGGTTGGTCATGTTGAGGCGGGACTGAGGAGTTATGATCGAAGAATGCCTGAGGAGACTAACAGGGTGCTTGCTGATCACTGCTCAGACTGGCTGTTTGCTCCTACGCAGACGTCAATGGATACGTTGTTGAATGAAGGTATCGATGAGGATAAGATCTTTGTTACAGGGAATACTATTGTGGATGCGGTGTGCCAGAACCTGGAGATTGCGAAGGAGAGATCAGGTATTATGGATGAGCTTGGTCTTGAGGAGAAAGGATATTTGCTTGCAACTGCGCACAGACAGGAGAATGTGGACGATCCTGTGAGGCTGGGAGGGATACTGAAGGGGCTTAAGATCGTGGGGGAGGAGTTTGGTGTTGATGTTATTTTTCCAGTACATCCCAGAACAAGAAAGCGGATATGGGAGTTCGGGCTGGGTGTGGATGAGTGTGTCAGGTTGATCGATCCTGTGGATTTTATGGGGTTTTTAAGTCTGGAAAGTAATGCACGGCTACTGCTGACTGACTCGGGTGGTGTGCAGGAGGAGGCGTGTATTATAGGTGTTCCCTGTGTGACGTTGAGGGATAGTACGGAGAGGCCTGAGACTGTTGAGGTGGGGGCTAATGTGGTTGCTGGGGTTGAGGCTGAGAGGATTGTTGAGTGTGCGAGGAGGATGTTAGAGAGGAGTGATGATGGCTGGGTGAATCCTTTTGGTGATGGAAAGGCCGGGGGGAGGATCAGGAGGGTGTTGGGGATGTGGGATGGAGAATGACAATAAGATGTCTAATTATTAAAAGAGGGGATCAATATAGAAACTAATGAAATTTTAGTAACCGGCGGCGGCGGTTTTATTGGGACAAAACTTGTAAATGAACTAAATAGTAGGGGACATGAAGTTATTTCCAGTGATGTTTACAACACTGAGCGGGAAAATTATATCAGGTGCGATGTAGGCCAGTACGGACAGCTGGAAAGAGTCCTGAACAGTAATGAATTTGATTATGTCTATCACCTTGCAGCAGAATACGGCCGCTGGAACGGTGAAGATTTTTATGAGAACCTCTGGAAGACAAATGTCATTGGGACAAAGCACATGCTGCGCCTGCAGGAGAAACTGAAGTTCAGGATGATCTTCTTCTCAAGTGCGGAAGTGTATGGAGATTATAATGGGATCATGTCAGAGGATGTGATGGCTAACAACCCGATAAAAGATACCTACCAGATGAACGATTATGCAATCACCAAATGGGCAGGTGAATTAATGTGCATGAATTCTGCCAGTATGTACGGTACAGAGACTGTGAGGGTTAGACCTGTCAATTGCTATGGGCCGGGTGAGCATTATACTCCATATAGGGGTTTTATTCCCAAGTTTATTTATAGTGCACTCCACGGTAAACCATATGTGGCTTATAAAGGCCACAAGCGGATAATCGATTATGTAGAGGATACTGTAAGGACCTTTGCTAATATTGTTGATAATTTCATTACCGGAGAGGTGTATAATGTTGCCGGGAAGCCTGAATGGGAGAGGGATATTAAAGAGTATTCCGACCTGGTGTTAAAAGCTGCTTGTAGGGATGATTCAATGGTTACTTATGAAGAGGCTGAGCCTTTTACCACAAATATTAAGACAATTAATTGCTCAAAGGCTATAAGGGATCTAAAACATGATCCTGAGGTTACGCCTGAGGAAGGGATTAAAAGAACGGTAGAATGGATGAAATGGTACTATAGATTAGGATAAAAGTGAAATAAGAAACAACAATTAAAGATACACATTCATTCACTTTCTGTGGAGTTGAGTATTTTTTATGCTTTGTATATAACAGGAATGCAGATATAATTATAATAAATAACAATGGACCTAGCTGATTTGGTAAAGAAAGCTATTTTCAAACATATAAGTAAAGGAAAAAGGGATGTGAAATATATTATTATGCACAAAAATGTGCAATAAGTGCGCAAAAATGATATAAAAAGTTTTGAATAAAAGGAATGATTGAAATGAACAATATTAATTTAAAATACAAGGAAAAAGTTGTATTGGTAACAGGCGGTGCTGGGTGCATAGGAACTAATTTATGCAGAACGTTATCAGAACTCAATGCAAGGAAGGTTATTATCTTAGATAATCTATCTTCTGCATATGAGTGGAACATTCCAGATGCAAAGAACATTTCATTTGTAAAAGGAGACATTCTTAATGATGAAATGTTAAAGAGGGTCTTTAAAGATAAACCTGATTATGTCTTCCACTTAGCCGCCCATTTTGCAAACCAGAACTCGGTAGATAATCCCGAAACCGACCTGATGATAAACGGGATAGGAACGCTGAAAGTCCTTGAGTATGCACATCTGACAGACGTGAAGCGGTTCGTTTATGCATCGTCAGGCTGCGGTGTGTATGGACTGGAATCAAAGATGCCGTTTGAGGAACATGATATTTCAATCAGGTTGCATACGCCGTACCAAGTGACGAAGCTACTGGGTGAGTTGTATACGAATTATTTCCACAATTTATATGATCTTCCTATTGTTAATGCGAGGTTTTTTAATGTGTTCGGTCCTGGTGAGGTCCCGGGGAAATATAGAAATGTTATACCTAATTTCTTTTATTGGGCTATGAGTGGACTGTCGCTGCCGATAACTGGAGATGGGTCAGAGACCAGAGACTGGACATATGTGGATGATATTGTTAATGGGCTGCTGGCTATGGGGGTTCGAGAAGAGGCTGTTGGTGAGGCTATTAACCTGGGATCGGGGGAAGAGCATAAGGTTATTAATATGGCGAATACGGTCAACAAGCATACTGGTAATGAATCGGGGATTGTTTATATGGAGAGAAGGGACTGGGATGTTAAAAACAGGCTTCTATCATCCATCGATAAGGCAAAGAGACTGTTGGATTATAAACCGCAGATGAAATTCGAGGATGGATTAAAGCATGTGCACGAGTGGTTTGTTGAGAATCTGGATGATATAAAAAAAAGTGCTGAATTTTAACGTGGTAATTGATGAGAATATTATTACTCCAGGAAACCGACTGGATCAAACGGGGTCCTCATCAGCAGCACCACCTTATGGACCGGATGGCATTAAAAGGCCATAAGATTCATGTTATTGATTATGAATATCTTTGGAAAAATGATAACGAGAGGAAGATAATCACAGGACGAAAAGAAATAAAGGGTGCTTATAAGATATTCAAGGATGCGGATATAACTCTTATCAGGCCGGGAATGGTCAAAGTCACTAGTCTTGATATGGCATCTATTCTTTATTTCCACAATAAAGAGATAAAGCAGCAGATTAAAGAGTTCAAGCCGGATGTAATAATCGCATTCGGAATCCTCAATGCATATCTTGGGATGAAACTTGCCAAGAAGAACAATAATCCTTTTGTTTATTATCTTATAGACCATTTACATACACTGCTTCCAAGCGAACTTACAAGAAAGATCGCAAAACCATTTGAGAAAAAGACCATTAAAGGCGCAGATAAGATATTTGTCATCAACAAAGGATTAAAAGACTATGCTGTGGAGATGGGCGGAAGCGCCAATAAGGTATCAGTAATACCTGCAGGAGTAGATCTTGAAAAGTTCAATCCCAGGTTAGATGGTTCATCGATCAGGAAAAAATATGGAATAAAAGAGGATGACATCTTATTATTCTTCATGGGGTGGATATATGACTTTTCAGGCATGAAAGAAGTTGCAGAAAGTCTTTCCACCATCGACAATGAAAACATCAAATTAATGATAGTCGGCGAAGGAGATCTCTATGAACCATTGCTAAAAATGAGATCCGAAAAAAACATGGACGAAAAATTGATCCTAACAGGCCAAATCCCATTTGAAGAAATCCCAAAACACATTGCTGCTGCTGATATATGTCTTTTACCAGCTTATAGAAATGAGATTATGATGAATATTGTGCCGATCAAGGTATACGAATATATGGCAATGGGAAAGCCTGTGATAACAACAAAACTGCTGGGTGTGATGAAAGAATTTGGTGAGGATCACGGGGTTGTTTATGTTGATAAACCAGAGGATGGTTTGTGGAAGGCGTTTGAGTTGATCGAGGCCGGGGTTGTTAAGGCGTATGGATCTAAGGCGCAAGAGTTTGTTGGTACGTGTGTGTGGGGTGATGTTGTGGACGAATTTGAGGGGATTTTAGAAGAACTATGGAGAAAAAATGCGATTAAAAGTCGAAAGAATCATTCCAAATTTAAGAATTCACGGGATCATTAATGATTCTTTCGTGACATCACGGGGGTATAAAATATACAAGAGCGAGGATAATGGTGAAACATGGAACTTTAGTAGTAGATTGCCTGTGCAGTATTACAAGCAGTTCTTATCTAAGAATAGACTGGTTAGTAGATTATCGAGAATGGGCATATCTCAGATAAAACAAATTTTTAAAGATAAAATATTAATTTGCTGCGATGGAGATATGTTTGTATCTGATTTATCCTTTTCTTATTTTAAGAGGGTGAATATCCCGATCCGTTTTTTTCAATTGTTGGATCGTAGTATCTGTGTAACTTCAGAATATGTTTATTATGGTGAATATTTCCCAAATGTTAGAAGAAAACAAGTGAATATATTCCGCAGTAAAGATGGGTTAAACTGGGAAGTTATCTATTCTTTTCCAGAGAGGAGGATTAAGCATGTACATGTTCTGCAATATGACACTTTTTCGAATAAAATATGGTTTTCTACAGGTGATGATGATAATGAGTGTATTTTAGGTTTTACCGATTTAGATTTTCAAAACTTGACTGTAATTGGCAAGAATAGTCAGAAGTGGAGAGCTCTTGAATTCGTTTTTAGTGAAGATTGTGTTTATTGGGGTATGGACACTCCGTTGGTTCAAAGTAAACTTTTAGTATATAATAGAAAAAGCAAAAAGGTGAAAGAGATATCCGACTTTGGTGGTCCAATTTACAATATTAAAAAATTAGATAAGGGATTTATACTTGCAACAGCTACCGAAGGTGGAAATGGAGAATGGGATAATAAAGCTCATTTGTGGTATTCCTCCAATCTTTATGATTGGGAGGATTGCATTTCTTATGAAAAAGATATTTTTCCTGGTTTATTTGGGTTTGGAAGATTGCTATTGTGCGATAACATGAAAGAGAATATTTTAGTTTCCGGTTTGGGTCTAAAAGAAATTGATAACAAACTATTGGTGTACAAAATAGAATAAGTGATAAAAATGAGAATTTTTAATGTTGTAATTGGTACCTAGGAAGGAAGGAGGGATTATTTTTGAAAACGGAAATTTACGACATACATACAGTCAATAGTGCCATGTGGAATGATCTGCTGAATCGAAGTATGATAAAAGATGTTTTTCAGACGTATGAGTGGGCTATTTTAATCGAAAAAGTACATGGGCATCGGGCCAAGTTCCTTATAGTTTCTGACGATAAGATGGTAGGGGGGCAGCTTTTGTTCGAAAAAAAAGTTTTTTTCTGTTTAACTGGCTACGAAGCTTTAGGAGGTCCTCTGTATGTAGATAATTTTGGCGCTCATACCATACGCGCAGTGATCGAATTTTTTCAAAGTCATGGGGAACCGTTTACGGCTTACAAGCTGATCAGACCTCAATGCCCACATAGTTTTGAAAATGAATTTATCAAGAACAAGTTTTTAGTTTCGCCCTTTCAAACTTTTCTTCTGAATTTGAGACGTCCGACAAATGAAATCTGGAATGGTTTTAAGAAAAACGCACGGTGGAGCATAAAAAAGGGGCAGAAATTAAACGTTGATATAGCAGAAACAACACGGTGGGAGGGGTGGAAAGCATTTCATCATTTACATGTAGAGCACGCTAAAGCCAACGGATACCCAGCAAAGTCCCTTGAATTCATGCAGGAGCTTTTTGAGATACTTTATCTAAAAAATATGGTAAAACTATTTACAGCAACCTATGAAGGAACGATGGTAGCTGGCATGCTCTTCTTAATTTACCAGGATACAATGGTTTATTACTCCGGTGCTTCTGACTCCAAGTATTCACGCTTATTGGCAAATGACCTCCTGATGTGGCATGCGATTCAATGGGGAAAAGAACATAATATAAGAACTCTTAACTTAGAAGATACATACCCAAAGAAATCCTCAAATCTGTATGGTATTCACAAATTTAAAGAAAAATGGGGCGGACAGTTGACAAAACGGGATTTTTACATCGATGGCAAACTTTATGCATTTGGTAGATCGTTGGTTCTTAACAATAAGGTGTTTCAAAAGGCATACGCTATTATCAATGAACGAGGTATAATATGAGCGCGCAAAAAATAATCACGGAGAATGAATTGCGTCACCTGATTTACCCGGAACGCGTGGCTATAGAAAGTTTTGAAACTAAATTAGCAGGTTATCTCGGCGTCGAGTATGTCGTTGGTACAAGTATGGGGCGAACAGCTCTGTTTGCTCTTCTTAAAGCCATCAACTTGGAAGAAGATGATAAAGTTATTGTTCCAGCATATATCTGTGAAGTGGTACCCAATGCTATTCTAAAAGCGGGTGGAATACCAATTTTTGTAGATACAAATTTAGATGGGTACCATATTTCACTTCCGCATCTTGAATCATTGATATCGAAAAAAACAAAAGCCATAATTATTAATCATATCTTTGGTTACCCGGAAGATGTTGACAAGATAAAAGCTATTATCAAACGAACACACCAAAAAATTTATTTAATCGAAGATGTAGCTCATGCCTTAGGATCAGAATACATGAAGCGCAAAGTTGGCAGCAGGGGAGATGCAGCAATGTTTAGCTTCACCAAAAATATGGTTAACATTGGAGGAGGTGCAATCGCCACAAATAATCGGATTATTGCAACTAATGCAAGGAGATTTGTGAAAAGATCGATGAATATATCTTTTTTGAATAAATTATTTTTTGGCATGTTATCTTTCTTTGAGATGAGGCGAGTAGGTTCAAGAATAAACAATTTATTCATGAATATTTTAGAAACTTTACCGGAAAAGCTTCGATTCTTGACAAAGGAATACACTAATGCGCTCAAAATTCCCGATGATATGAGTATGTCAAGAAGGCAAGCGTACATTGCATCATTGCAGCTAAATAACCTGGATATCCTGAATGAACAACGGAATCATAATCAAAGCATTTTAGATAATTTAATAGAGAACGGTCAACAAATGGATATACTAAAACCGTATGTTAAAAATGCAAAAAATGTATGCACGTGGTATGTTATTCGCATAAAGGAACCGAATGTAAAAGATAAACTAATAAATCTATGCCGAAATAATCATGTTTATCTCTCTAAATTTTGGGATCCTCTTCCAATTGAGCAAAGTAAGTTCTATGAACAATGTCCGGCTGATGTACCAAATGCGGTGAATAATGCACGTTCGACTGTTGTCTTTAAAATGAATCCAAATGTTTCTCAGACTGGGTTGGAAAGGATAGGTAACATTTTAATGTATTTAGAATGTGTTGTGCAATAATGAGAATTTTACAAGTTATTCCATATTTCACTCCCAAACGGGGTGGAGATGTAAATGTTTGCTATAACCTTTCAAAACAATTGGTTAATCGGGGTCACGAAGTTACAATAATCGCCACAGACTTTGAGTTTGATGAAGGATATGCAAAATCTCTTGTGAACGTTAGGATAATTCCTTTTAAGGTAACTGTGCGCATCGGTTTATTCTTAATCTCGCTTAGCATGAAGAAATGGTTGAAAAAAGAAATCAAGAATTATAATGTAATTCATTTACATAATCTTCAATCATATCAAAATAATGTTGCTTATCATTATGCGAGAAAATATGGGATTCCGTATGTTTTACAAGCTCATGGTTTAGCCCCAAGAATAATGAAAAGGAGTATGTTGAAGAAGTTGTATAATTGGGTTTGGGGATACAGTATATTGAAAACAGCTTCAAAGGCGTTTGCTTTGACCAAGATGGAGTTAGACGAGCATAAAGAGATGGGTGTAGGTGAAGATAAAATAGAGATTGTTCCAAACGGGATTGATTTATCCGAATATGAAGCCCCGCCGAGAAGGGGCGAATTTAGAAAAAAATATGGAATAAAAGATGATGAAAAGATAGTTTTGTATTTAGGAAGGATACATAAGATTAAAGGTATCGATCTACTTGTGAATGCGTTTGCAGAGATAGTGGAAGAATTAGATAATGTTAAACTTATTATTGTTGGACCAGATGATGGATTTTTATCAATATTGAAAAGGCAAATAGAGGGGTTAAAGATCGGTAATAAAATTTTATTTACGGGTCCAATTTATGGAAGGGATAAGTTAGAGGCATATGTTGATGCTGACGTGTACGTTCTGCCATCGGTTTATGAAACATTTCCAACTACTGTGCTTGAAGCGTGGGCGTGTGGGACACCAGTAATCATTACTGATAGATGTGGTATTGCAGATATTGTTGATGGAAGAGCTGGATGTGTGGTTGAATACGATAAAGACCAAATGCGGAATGCGATAATTAAGATTTTGAGTGATGAGGAATTGAGGAGGGGATTTAGAGAAGAAGGGAGGAAGTTGGTAAAAAATGAGTTTGGTTGGGAAGGGGTTGTTTTAGATATCGAAAAGATTTATTTGAGCTTAATTGGACGGTGATACGCATGGTAAATATTGATATAGTTTCATTCCCCCATGCAAAGGGCAAAATAAAAACAAGGTGGGTACCGTATGAATCCAAAACCTAAAATCGTATTAATTACTGGATGGTGGAGTAAAAAAGATAGTTCCATTTTTGGAACAAGCTTAAAATTAATAAATCTTCTCAAACCGTTTTCTGATGAAATAACATGGGTAGTTACAAATTCTTCCAATGAATGTCATTTGGATGATAGAATTAGTATTATAAAAATAGAAAACAGAGATGCAGAAAAACTATTCTTGAAAGCGCTGGTTTATTTTTTATTGCACCAAACAAAAATTATGTTAGCCATGCTAAAATTGATAAAACATAAAGAAGTTGATGTCTTCATTTTTAGCTTTGGGGCAGATTTGTTTATATTTCCCATGCTACTTGGGAGGCTTTTTGGAAAAAAGATAATATTAAGGATCGACGGTAGGTCCTCAATTATGTCAAAGGAATACTTTAAAGAAACTAATAAGTATAAAATTTTATTATTTACTATAATTGAAAGGCTAACATATTCAGTAGCACATGAAATAGCCCTTGCATTTGAATATATAGTTGAACGGTATAATTTACAAAAATACCAACATAAAATCACAGTCATGAGTTTGTACATCCCAATATATTTTTTTGATGTAAATAAGAAATTGACAGAAAGAGTGTATCAAATTGGTTATGCTGGTAGTCTCTTTAAGATGAAAGGCGTTTTAGAATTCGCTGAATCGTTGCCTCCAATTCTAAAAAATGAACAGAGCCGAGCCATAATAATAGGCAACGGTGATACAAAAGATGAAATCAAAGAGATATTTGTTAATAATAACATCCAAAATAAAGTAGAGTTGGTAGGGTGGATCGAAAATAACGAATTACCTCGCTATTTAAATGATATAAAGGTAATTGTTCTCCCATCATATAGCGAAGGTCTTCCTAATACAGTATTGGAAGCAATGGCGTGTGGTTGTGTGGTACTGGCTACACCCGTGGGTGGAATTCCGAGTGTAATAAAAGATGGAAAGACAGGTTTTATCATGGAAAATAATTCACCGGAATGCATTGCAAGAAATGTGGTACGTGCATTTGGGCACCCCAATCTGGAGCGGATTGTGGAGAATGCAAGGGAGCTCGTGGAACGGGAGTTTACTTATAAGGCTGCAGTGGATAGATATGGAGGAATATTAGAGAACATTTAAGGAGCTAAAATGAGACTGAAATTTGGATATAAAGAACAGTTTACATTTATAGTTTCAATAGTTATTCTAACAAATTTGGCAATCCTTTTAGATATTCCATTCCTGAGACAAACCATTGGATTTCTTTTTCTTACTATTTTGCCGGGGGTATTGATCCTCCAGAATTTAAAACTAAACAAATTAAATACAATAGAAACTATTTTATACTCTCTTGGACTAAGTATCACTTTCGTGATGTTCATCGGATTTTTCATGAATGTGCTATATCCGCCTCTTGGATTTTCAAAACCGATTTCAACCTTGCCTTTGAGTATCACGATAAGCATATTTATTCTAATACTATCTGCTATAATCTACTTGACAAACAAACATTTTTCGATTTCTGTATCTATAGATATAAAAAAAACAAATAAATTATTTTCTCCTTCGGTATTATTATTAACCTTATTACCCGTTATGAGCATTCTTGGAATGTGTATGTTCAATTTTTATGGAAATAATCTTGTTTTACTTATTCTGATCATTTTGATTTCAGCGGTGGTTGCTTTAGCATCGTTTGAAATAATTCCAGACAAACACTATCCATTGGCAATATTTGCAATTGCTATTGCTCTTGTATTTTACGGTTCTTTGATTACATTTTATATTGTTGGGGATAGTAGAGATCTTGCAACCGAATTTTATTACTATGATTTAGTAATGTTGAACTCTTATTGGGACTCGACAATTTATGGCAATGTTAATGCTATGTTAAGCATTTCAATTTTACCAGTAATATTTTCAAAATTGTTGAATATATCTGGGGAATGGGTCTTTCGAATCATATATCCCTTGATATTTGCATTCGTGCCTTTAACATTATATCAAGCATACCAAAAGCAGACAGATGCTAAAAGTGCATTTTTGTCAATATTTTTCTTTATGGCGATGCCCGTTTTTTTTAATATGGTGCCAATATTAGCTAGAATGTGTATTGCAGAATTATTCTTTGCGTTGCTAATATTATTAATAATAGAGAAAAATATTAGCAGAGTAAAAAGCGTTCTATTGTCGATAATCTTTGCAATGTCACTCATCGTATCGCATTATGGAATTTCATATTTTTATATGTTTTATCTTCTTGTTTTTATTTTAGCTCTATTTATAGTAGAGAAGATACATACAAACAATTTTTGGGAAGTATTGCGGAAACCAATAAAAAAATATTGGGTGCCAGTAGATGAACTGATTAAAAGCAGGCAATCTGATAATAGAACCATAACGCGAAGATTTGTCTTAATCTACATCATTTTTGCCCTATCATGGTACATGTATATGTCATCTTCATCTGCATTCAATGATATAGTACACATATTAGATCACGTTTATGACTCTATTTTTACAGACCTTCTCAATCCAGCTGCAAGAGAAGATTCGATACATGTGGCATTGGGTGGGGGGTCGGCAGCAGTGTCTCTTTGGCATATAATTAATAGGTATATTTGGCACATAACAGAACTCTTCATCATTGTGGGGGTTCTCAGCTTAATACTAAAACGCAGGGAATTGAAATTCGGGTATGAATATGTTGTATTGTCAATTATAAGTAGTATTCTATTAGCAATGTGCCTAGTATTACCTTTTTTTTCTACCTACTTTTCAATGGAGAGAATTTATCATATTACACTCTTCTTTTTGGCACCGTGTTGTGTCATAGGTGGACAAAACATATTTAGATTCGTATCAAAGCAATTAAAGAAAGTGTATACACCACGAGGAAAAATAAAAAACAGTCGGGTTACATTGACGAGTTTTTTGCTAATAATCATCCTGCCTTACTTTTTATTTAATTCAGGTTTTATATTTACTTTTACAGATGATCTTCCACCGTTCAGTCCGCTTAGTGCAGAAAGATATAAAACAAGCAATGACACTGATTTAAAAGTTACTTATTTATATTATTGCATTCCAACAGAAGATTTTATTAGTGCTAAATGGTTATCGAATCATAAAAATGATAAATCTATAATATATACAGGATTCACATCAAAAAAGTACCTGTTAACCCCCTACCCCCTGCCACCAACTCGATATATACTCATGTTAGATCGTCCGTATTTATTTAGCTGGGATAATGTTCCTGGAAACGATAGCAAAAAACTTTTAAGGTACCTCCATGATGATCACGATATTGTCTGGGCAGAAAGTGCAGAAATCCGCAAATCTGATGACGGCAAAACCCTCCACATCTTTGAGGATGAAAACTCAATCGAAATGGTGATTGATGATATGGGGGAAAAAGTGACCTTAAAAATCAGCGATGTTAGAACCCACAACCTAAAAATTAAAAAAGAGAAGGGCAGGCTAAACATATGCGATCCTCCTAACCAACGTATAGAAAGCGATACTTTTGTTTATTTACGACATTTTAATATTGAAGACGGCAAAATAATTATGTTTCGTACTATTGAACAAGAAAAGCCCTATAGCTATTCCTATTATGATACAACTGATTTTTTCCAAATTTATGAAAAGAGTAAAATATATTCAAATGGGGCTGAGATTTACCGGTGATTTTTGATATATTTCTTCTAATTTATCAACAGCACTATCCCAACTATATCTCTTTGCTTCTTCTCGATTATTTTCGGATATTTTTTCTCTCAATTCATCATCTCCCAGAATCAGTAAAACCTTCTCTGCAATCTCGTCAGGACTCTTTGATTCAACTAAAATTCCATTTTTACCATCTTTAACAATTTCTAACAATCCTGTAACTTTTGTTGCTATTATAGGCAGTCCAGATGCCATCGCTTCCAATATTACAACAGGAAAGCCTTCTGAAAGACTTGGCAAAACAAAAACATCTGAGGCGACCATGCACTCGGGGACTTTTTCGTTAGGCACTTTTCCAATAAATCGCACACATTCTTCTAAAATCAACCCTTTAACAAGATTCTTTAAATATTCTCTCTCTTCCCCATCACCTACTAAAAACAGCTTTGTACTTTCATTTTTATCTTTTATGAGCCTCATCGCTTCTATTAAGTATCTTATGCCTTTAACAGGGCGTAATGTTCCAACGAAAAGGATAACCTTTTCATCATCTTTAATCTGCAACCTGCTGCGAGCTTCCTTTCTTGATAAGTCTTCAAAACTACTCAAATCAATCCCATTTGGAATCACCGAGACATCCCTGCTGCAAATCTTTTGCATTTCTTTCTTCATATCATCGGTTAGGGCAATTACCTTATTAGCATTCTTAAGTACAAGCTTTGAAATTGACTTTATGAATTTCCCGGGAAGATAAACATCAGAGCCCTGCCCCCACACAACATAAGGTTTTTTCATCAGCTTCTTAGCTATAAATGCAGGTATACACATTTCAATACTCTGGACATGGATCATATCAGGATTGACTTTCCTTAAAACCAGAAAAACCTTTGTCCAAAATGATATAACACCTGCAAACCTTATCTTCCGCCAGAATATTCGATGCACGTAAAACCCTTCTTCCATGCTCTCCTTCGGCAAACCCTTGTCCAACGCGGTTATCACATGAACCTCATACCCCCTTCTCGCTAAATGTTTAGCAATATTATACGTTGCTATCTCCGTTCCCGCAAGCCATCTCGGAGGAAATAATGGGATCGTGATTGCGATTCTCATTTCATACCACCATGGTCAAGTCTTGCAATATAAAACTATTCATTTTTAAAACCATCCATGTCATTATTTATTCGATGTTGCAGTATGTTCCCCCTACGAGCATAAATAACACACATACCAATACAATATGCTATTGCCGTTGAGCCAATTGCACCATATAATCCAATGCGGGGTATCAAATATATATTTAAGATTATATTAGTTATTGCTATTGTTCCAGTACCTGATAACGTAATTTTTACACCTTTTTCCCCCTCAGAATTAAAAAGCCATGCATAGATACCATACCATGCCACTAAAAGTGAAGTGATAGCAAATAACAACATTAATAAAATATTTATGGGATATTTTTCTCCAAAAAGCTTTAATATTAGATATTCGGAGAGCAGTATAAAAGGTAGTCCAAAAACAATTAGAAATGGTATAAATTTATTCACTCGTTTAAATATCGGCGTTTTATCTTTATATTTCGAAACAGTTGGAAAAAAAACGGTTATAAAAATTCCAGAGAAAAGACTGATTACATTTATCGAAGCATAGTAATAAGCGTTATATAGTCCCACATCTGCCAATGACATATATTTATTTATTAATATTTTATCAATATTTGTATAAAGCATAAATGAAATGCCACCAAGAACCGCAAAACGGCTATATCTGGTCAGTATTTTTGCCCATGGCTTATTAAATTCAAATATTAAGTATTTATGTAGAGACATTAAAATAACCCCTCCTATTATCCCATAAGCGAGATATACTGAAAATACCATCGATTTAAAAGATACAAAATTTAATAAGATAAAGACTAAAAAGAACGCTAACAAAACAGCATTATGTATTGGTTGCAATACTGAAAGCATCCTCATTTTATGTAGACTGCCAATTGTATTTGTTGTCAATGCATGAAATACAAATAAAACTGCAAAAAAAACAGCTAAATAAAAGATTTCTTTTGAGATCAAAAAAATCTCGGAAATTTGAGATGAGAACAAATGATATATAAATATTGATATAATAGTAAAAATGAATACCAACATATAGGTTGTTGATATAATACTTCGCTGTCTATTGTAATCTTCTTTTTCAGCATTATATTTTACCAATGCAGTGGCAAGTCCTAACAACATTGGAATATATAGAAACATTGCTATAGATTGAACAAGCGCAAATTTTCCGTATCCAGATGGTTCGAGAATTCTACCGCCAAGAATATTGAAAGTAAACGAGAATATCGTAGCTATAATTGTTCCAAGTCCTACATAAGATAAATCTTTGAAAAAATTTTTAACGTCCTCACTCATCTTTTCATGAAATATTCCTTCATAAGCAAATGAAATAACATTTATGAATACTCTGGGTATAAAACCATTCATTTCAACGAACCATTTCATCATATTCTCTTATAATAATAACCCTTTCAATAGTATTCGCCAGCCAGTTTGGACACCGCGTAAGGCGAGAGCGGATTTGGTATCATCCCCTCTTACTTTGGCAGGACTTGAGTATCTCCGTAGACCGATGAAAAGGATGCATACATCACTTTCTTAACGTGGTTCTGTTCCACGACGATCAAAACGTTCAATGTTCCACTTATGTTCACTTCATTCGTCTTTGCAGGGTCTTTTATCGAGCAGGGCACTATAATAGGATCGCTGCCTGATGAAAAACGTAATCACCACCATCAAAAACCTGTTTAAGCAAATTTAAGTCGGTTATACCGCCTTTTACATATCTATAATTCCCATTATCGAGCAAATCTTCGTTGTTTTTCGATCTGCCAGTAGAGAGATCATTGATAACCGTGACTTCGTCCTCTTCCACCAGTTAATGAGCGAGATTCGGTCACATGAATCCGCATCCGCCAGTGATCACAACTTTCATGCGTCAACATTCTTTGTCTCTATATAAAAATCTTCCTCTGTGAAGAATCTACGTAATCTAGTGTTAATGTCCACCGACCTCTTGGGGTAAATTCATAATATTAATGACGTTGCANNTTGTAGTGTTTATCATTTTACCCCAACGGGTCTCTGGACATTAACTATAGTCAACCCGTACCTTCCTCTATGTTATCCACTGCTTTTCTAAGGGGTTCATTGAATTGTCCTTTAAAAAGAAAGTTTTGCCATATCACGAACTAATTTTGTAAACCAATGTCTCATTCGGATGCAATTCTGTAATTGCAATGAGTACATTTCCACCCTCTACATTCTGTACAGATGTCATGTTCGTTAACAGTTCTCTGACTTCCACGGTGGTTCCATCAAAACCAAATTTCGACAAGTCAACCGATAATACGCCGCTTTCGGTCATGGAACTGCGGCTGGCAACGGTAAAGTATAAGCCCTCACCGAGCCCACCATATCGCTCGAATTTAATATCGGGACTATCACATGTCGCATACGGTATCGGATCCCAGCCAGCAGCAGAGATCTCTTTGATTATTGGTATATACTGCTTGAACAGATTGCGATCTCGCTCATAGAGTGTGGCGTTTTTCCAATACATGTCGCTCCCATATATTTCTTCTGGTGCTGCAGTCATAATAGATGGGAACATGCCGTAGAACATCTGATCGTTCATGCAGTTTTTCATTTCATCATGAGTGATTGAATCGTCGCCATGTGAAACCCAATTCAATAGATTGCGGTTCGTCTTCTGATAACTCATTGTACGACGTAGTGATGCATCATCATCGTCCATTTGTAACTTAGTGATTTCACTACCAAACACATCAATCAAATGCCCATAAAATGAGTATGAATATGGGTATATATTCGCATCGACCCGTTTGCTCATGCCAGTCATGTTTTCATGTATATATGAGAAACAATCGTACTGTGATAGTGTGCCTAATAACACGGGTTGTTTCGTATCATAACTGAATATTAGTGGGTGATCTGCGTAATTCCAATGACTTCTGCGATAGTTTTCGATTGTTGCCCAATCATTACTAGTGGAGATTGAATCGATACGATATCCACTACATGGATAATCACTCCAATTATACGTCGATTCAAAACCGTGGTTTTCAACTAAATTGATATCGCCGCCACTTTCATACAATTCAACATCATCAAACCAGAATGTACCGTACCCCTTCCAAAAATTGCCATAGACCTGTATATACGCAGTATCTGCGGTTGTTGTGAATGTTGTAGTTTTTTCTGTCCAATCGGTTGTCCCGAAACCGAAGTCCAAATTTTGCTGTGTTATCCATGTTCCATTGCTGTCGTACTCTGCTACACGTACACACGGAGAATAAGTGCCGCCACAGTTCAGTGTTTTTCCCCATGCTGTGAAATTATATTCTGCCAATAGCGTAGCAGGTATGTGATCCGTTATTACAGATTCGGATTTTATATCCGAGGTTCCCGGAATTTCGATTTTGATTGAGTAATTACCACTATGTGCATTGGTATCTAATGAACAATTTGACTCGAACGTCCAGTTGTATGCATAATCACCACTCGTATTCGACTGCAGATATTTAACATAACTGATGTCATACCTGTTCGGAGATGGGATGTCTGGATCCAGATTTGTCGGATAATTCTGTGACCAACTTCCCCAGTTATTCCAAAAATACGAAATGTTTAAATGTTGATTTCCATTTTCATCATACGGCGCGCTGTTCAACACCGCCTCGGCTGCAAACTTTGTTGTTACTACATCCCTCCATGTCCCAGAGCCGTTTTCATAATCATCTATCAATACTGCAATCTTTTCATCATAACTCGGTTCTGTGGAATTATCTCCAAAATCCCGCCACCATCCCCTTGGCTCGGTATATTGCATTGGATAAATCCCATGCTGATGGTCAAAAACGCGTCTTAGCACAGAATAATAATGCGAATCATCGAATGCAATTCCAAAATCGTTTACATTCGGTATATCCAATGGATTCCCCCCAACAAACCATATACCTTCCATTTCGTTCCGCTTCACAAAAAACTCCGGATACAGCTCATAATATTTCTTCGCAGCCGCCCTAAACCTCCACTCTGGCTCATCTACCTTGTATACAATAAACGTAAAGTTTGCATGTCCTGCCCCAATCTTGTCAGTACAGTTCGCAAGCCCAAAGTCATACTCAATCGAATACCCTCCCGCATTAGTATCGTACCCAATTCGATATATCCTAGGCACATCCATAGGAACGGCAAGACTCAAGCCCTGCTCATCCTCACCAACAAACGTAAACGGATATGCGTTCTGTGTCCGCACTTCCCCGATCCTGTACACATTCTCATACCGCACCCCTGATTCAATCTCCCTGATCTTCCTGATATAATCGCCCCACTGCCAGCCGGTGGCATCCACAGGCAGAACATATTGCACCTGAATCGACCG
>LGVC01020182.1_pt1 | contig 17774 bp, 20 predicted proteins | sample 469851 | NCBI WGS metagenome assembly LGVC01 (sample SAMN03857202, study PRJNA290197) | marine sediment metagenome | biome: ocean floor; feature: cold seep; material: sediment; isolation source: sample #5133, Elevator 3A push core 47, collected at Hydrate Ridge North... ...
GAGTATCTCCTACTGTTCAGTTAGCTGCAGCAATAGCTGTAACAGATAAAACTCAAATGCCAGAAGACAACACCATTGAGCTTAAGTTAGGTATGAGTGATGAAGCTAAAACATCACAACAAAATTTAGCTGATCAAATTGCAGCTAGTGTTGCGTTAACTAAGGCTCAACTAAAGGCAGGTGTTCCATTATCAATTGCTCAAAAAATTGGAATACAAGGCTCTGAAGTAATAGATGCTGAAATTGAAGAATAGAACATGATTGAATTAACTGAAGAGCAAAAAGCAGAAGAAAAAGCTGAGTTAATTGAACTCTATGGTAAAGATTTAGCCAATGATGTTGTTACGGATGAACAAAAAGAGAAGGCCAAGCTAGAAGAAGAAGAGTTAAGAGAAAATGCTATCTTTGATTTAGACAAAGCATTAGATAGTTATGATGAAACATTTTCAAAATATATGGAAAAAGGAATTAGTGACGATGCAGTAGAATTTTTTGTTCAAATGAAACTTGTACAAGGTTCTGACTTTGAATTTGATACCCCTGTGGCTCACTACTTTATGGTTGATATGCTCTTAGGACATATAACCGATACTAACTTATTTCCATATAGTAAAGAGGTATGTGACCGATTAGAACTAGATGTTTTATTTATTGGCTTTATGGCTAGTCGTGGTTTAGCTAAAAGTACGCTAATTATTTCATTCTTTGCAGTATATAGTGCAATAAAGGGTAAATTACCTAATGGATTAGGAAAGGTATACTTCTATTTGTTACTTGCTGCATCNNGCAGTATATAGTGCTATAAAAGGTAAACTTCCAAATGGCTTAGGAAAAGTGTATTTTTATTTATTACTGGCTGCATCAAGTAAAGGTGGAGCTCGTGTCAACGCATTAGCTGTTAGAGCAATGTGTGAAGACAGTAGCTATCTGAAAGACTACTTTGAAAGCATGAGATTCACAGAAAGTGAAAGTGAATTTGTAAGAAAAAGTCCTTTAGATAAAGATATTCCAAAGAAAGATAGATCATTTTTAATTAGATATCAAGGTATAAATAGNNGTTCTAGATATGGAGAGCGAAGACCCGATTGCCACACGAGAGGCACCATTGTAACTACAGAATATGGTACATATCCAATAGAAGAACATCCTGGAATAAAAAGTGAAGGACATATGGAAATATGTAAATCTGTTAGTCTACGAGGTTTACCAACAAATGAAGTGGTCTCTAGAGACCATAAATATTGGAGCAAGATATGTGTTGGAAACAAGTGTATAGTTGATAAAGGATCAAAACTTCCAAGATATAGTACAAGCTATGAAAGATTTACAAAAGTTAGTGATCTGACTAAAAACCACTGGATTGGTAGTAAAATAGATCAATCTATTTGTGATATAAGTCCGATAGAGTTCTCCGTAAAGATAAACGGAGCAAATAGAAGTTCTGACGGTAGGGTTCGTGGAACAGAATGGGGAACAGAAGAAAAAATTCATCAAGATATGAACAAGAAAGAATTCTGGTGGATATATGGCCTGTGGCTTGGAGATGGGACCATAGCAAAAAATAACAAAGGTAACAATAGCTCTACGGTGTCACTATATGTAGCGGATACCCAGAGAGATACCGTTGGCAAGAAGCTATGTAAATATTTAAAAGCATTGGACAAGAACTATAGCGAGCATAAATATAGTCCAGGATGTTATATAGTAGTATTTCATGATACCGCAATAGCAAATTGGATGAGAAAATACAAACGAGGAAATAGTCTCAAGGATATGCCTCAATGGGTTTTAAATATAGACAAGGAATATCAGAAACAAATACTCCTAGGATATATAGCTGCTGATGGACATATAGATTTAAGTAGAAACAATCAGATCCGAATAAATAGTGTAAACTATATGATTCTTAGTCAACTGCAGATAGTAGCGTCCAGACTTGGATTGCCTACATACATACGAAACACAAAACAAGCAGGAGAAACGTATTTTAAAAACACTGGAAAGATACACAAAACGCAACATCAATGGGAGTTGAGATTAAAAAATGGTTGTGCAAAAATTCTAGGAATAAAAGAAATAGTTGATCAAACGAGAATCAAACATAAGCAAGTTCACATATCTAATGGAATATTATGGAGACAAGTAAAATTAATTGAAAATACTACAGACGTTCATGAGTTGATACCTATACAATGTGACAATAAAGAGCTTGCAAATATGTGTGATACGACTCATGCCTATTCTACAGAGTTTGGAATAAGTAAAAACTGTATAATTATGGATGATGCACTTTTGAATACTGCAGCTGCTTATTCAAAAGTAATAAGTGAAAATCTTGATGAAATAATACACTCAGATGCTACCAATGCTCTAAAAGGTGGAGGCATGGGTAGGGTAATATTATGCTTTACACCATTTCACTATGGAGATGTAAATACTAAATCCTTGCTTCAAGGTGCCTTTACTCCAGTAGTTATTCCAATGGCTAGAAAATTCAATGTCGACAATAAACTATTAAAAGAATCAGAAATTTATAGTAGTTGGGAAGGAATGCACCCATCAAAATCAATAATATCACTTATTAAACGGGCTAGAAGAAGTAAGAAGTTAAAATTATTTATGCAAGAAAGAATGCTTAGATTAACTAGTGGAGCAGATAGATTAGTACCAGATAATTGTATACAATTTTGTGATATGAAACCAATAGTTAAAAACTTAGATGCTTACACTATATGTATAACTACAGACTATACCACAACAAGTGGAGAGAAATCTGACTTTAGTGGACGAGCAACTTGGGCCGTTAGTAATAATGAAGATTGGTTCTTATTAGACTTGGCTCTTCGGAAAATGAGTATGGAAGAACAATATGAGGAAACAATCAATGAAGCCGCTAAATGGAAGAGAAGAGGAAAACATGTAGAAATAGGTGTGGAAATTGATGGCAATCAATCTGCCCATATCTATTCACTTGAAAAAATAATGATGACAAGAGGAGATTGGTATTCATTTGCTAAAGAAAAAGGAGATCCATATTCAAAAAGAAAAGGAATTTTAAGCAAAAGTACTGGCGTAAGAAAACATGAACGTTTTCGAATTGCAAGTCAAATTTTAATTCAACAAAAGATGTGGTTCCCAGAGCACTTGAGAAATACTCCTGATATGATAGAATTTATATCCCAAATAAAGGGAGCCACACATGAAAACTTTACCCGAGCTGATGACGGACCAGACCTCATCACAATGGCTCTAGTCAGTATGAATGTGATATATCCAAGTGAAGATGCTGCAGAGAGGATAAGCGAATTAAGAAATGGAACGGTTGTAGATGATCCTTTTTGGGGAGAGGTAGACAATGAATATAGTGAAATCAATGGATATAGTAGCTATTGCAATTAAATGATAATTACTGTAAAATTATACAAAACATTCTGGAGCCACAAAGATGACTTATAAAGATATCAAATCATTAACTAGTGCATTGCTGACTGGCGACTATGTACTTCCTGAGAGCGATAGTGAAATGCTAATGCTCTTGAAATATTCATATTTAAAAATAGCTACAGAAGCAGATGCTTTAAAACTATTTACCTTTAATCGTGACGAAGCAATACTTCGAGAAGGTCAAGGGAACATGTTTGTTAGAATGCCAGAGCTTCCATCTGATGATGAAGACGACTTAGACATAGACGATGAGTTGTGCTTTCCATCTGCTAGATTTATAGCTAGTTTTATAAGTAAAAAAGAAAGTAAATATCATGAAAGAGAAGCTTACAAATTGATACAAGACTACAACTCAAAAGTAGACTCTTATCTTACATCGTTAGCTGAAGATTCTTATAATAACAGTGAAGGAGTTAGCTAATGGCTATAAATGATTTCTTTCCAGATAATTCAACAGACGACAGACAAGAGGAGATAGGTAAATCCTATTTATCAGCTAAAAGATATTTTAGCGAGAATATACCATATAGACTATTTCCTTCTCCAGTTAGTAGGGATGCAAAAATAGTTATATTTTCACAACATTTTATTACTGTTTTTCGAATGATGCTCAGTAGCCCAGACAGTGGATGCATAGTTCAAATGAGTGAAAGAGAAAGAGAAGTCTATTATTCATTTTTAGATTATCAAGATGGAGAAACTATTTCTGACCCAGAAATGCTACTAGTAGTAACTGAACTCAACAATTGTATNNATGTGTTTTAATGAAGAATATACTTGGGACTCAGAGGCAATTGACGTTGATGCTCTAGCCAAGACAGTTAAGATGACTCAGGTTGCATATAATGATATGGTTGCGGATGGAGAAGTTGTTTCTACAACTACATACATCATAACATTAGATAATGTCGCAGTTAAAATATATATTGGAGAGGTGGAGATATGGACAGCATAACCTCGTGGTTCAAAAGGAGTGAGTTAGATGGCTAAAAATGATCTAATCCAATATCTTACTGAAATTCGTGGTACAAACGAAATTGGACAGCAAGCTTTAGAAACTGATGAAAATGGTATTTATCATGATATAGTAAGAAAAACTACAGATGACGATGGAACACCTAGAGCTGGTAGTGGAATATATGGCTCTATTAAAATAATAGCTGAACAAGTTGCTGACATTGAGGATGTGGCAAACGAAGCTATTGCTGCCGCTGCCGCTGCAAGTGTTAGTGAAGGAAATGCTCTAACTAGTGAAAACAATGCTTCTGCTAGTGCAGTAAGTGCTTTGGAAAGTAAAAATAGTGCAGAAGCTGCTGCTGAATCAGTAGCAGATGTAGCTGAGGCTGCTGAACAAGTTGCTTTAGATAGAATAGCAGTAGCTGCTGATTTAGTTGAAACGAATCAAGATACGATAGACACCGCCTCTGATGTGAGTAGTACAAACGCAGATGTATTACTGACGACACAAGATGCTATTGACACAGCTAATGACCTAGTTGCTACAAATCAAGATACAATTGATACTGCAGCTGATAGAGTTCAAACTGGATTAGATGCTGCATCGACCACGGCTGATGCGATTGTTACTGGCGAAGATGTTACAGCAACAAATGCTGATGCAACACAGACTGCTTTAGACGTGATTTCTACAAATCAGGATACTCTTGATACAGCAGCTGATTTATTAGCAACAAATCAAGATACAATAGATACAGCTGCAGATGTTAGTACAACCAATGCTGATGTTATTTTAACCAATGCTGATGTTATTTCGACAGGAAATGATGCTGTAACTGCAACTACCCAAGCTGGATTAGCTACGACCGCAAAAACAGATGCTGAAGCTGCACAAGGTTTAGCAGAAATCGCCAGAAATGATGCAGCTATTAGTGCTGATTTTGTTGATGACTTAATACTTGGTGCTAAAGCTAGTGATCCTACTACTGATAATGATGGCAACGAACTACAAGTAGGTGCCATCTATTACAATACGACGTTAGAACCTAAACAGTTAAAAATATGGAATGGAACCGAGTGGAAAATAGCTGTCTTTGATGCTAGTGGAGTAGTTACTACATTCAATGGTAGAGATGGAACCGTTACATTGACTGCTGCTGATATAAATACAGCAATGGGATTTACAGTAACAGATGAACAAGATGCAGTTGATGTGAATGTAGATTCATACACATTAAGTGATGGAGTTACAGAAACGGGTATAATTTCAGTACAAAGTGCATTAGAACTAGAACAAGCAAAAGTAATATACGGAGGAGCTTTTTAAATGGCAAATACAATAGTAATTAAAAATAGGAAACAAGCTGATGCAGTTGCACCAACCTTAATACAAGGTGAGGTTGCGACTAACCTTAGTGACAAAAAGTTATTTGTTGGTGAAGGTGCCAGTAATGTTGTATTTGCTGATATGGATTATTATGCAGATATCGTAACCAATACCCACACACACAGTAATAGTGGTATACTTGATGGAACCACTGCTAGTTATACAACAACAGATGAAACTAAAATTGATTACATTACAGTAACAGGTGCAGTCGATTTGGATACTATCAATACTAGAGTTGCCAACTTAGATGCAGCTGTAGTACTAAAAGGTACTTGGGATGCTTCAAGTGGAGTATTTCCTACATCTACTAAATCAGGAGAATCTTGGATTGCTTCTGTAACAGGCACAGTTGATAGTGTTGAGTTTAAGACTAATGATAGAGTGGTGGCAGTGACGGATGATGCTAGTACCACATCATACACCGATTGGCATAAATTAGACTATACAGATGAAGTATTAAGCGTTGCTGGTCAAACAGGAACAGTAACATTAAGTAGCTCTGATGTAGGCTTAGGAAGCGTAGTTAATATAGATACAACAGATGCTGATAATATTGCGGATGGTTCAGTCAATGCAATTATTACATTGACTCAAGAGACTAATTTTGAAACAGCTTATACTCATAGCCAAGCAGCCCATGCTCCTAGCGATGCTAACAACTATTCTCATCCTACTGGCGATGGAAATTCACACTTACCAGTAAATGGGACAGGCAATGATGGTAAAATTGTAGCAGCGACAGAAACAGCTGGTGTATATGAATTAATAAATGCTCCAAGTGGGACAACAAATATAGCTGAGGGAACAAATACTTCTACTACCGTAGAAATTACATCAAGTACTGGTACTAGTGCAACATTGACTGCCGCTAGTGGAATCACTGCTGGAGTGCTTACTTCTGCNNAACTAACTCACTAAAAAATACAAATGTAACTACTGACTTAACAAAAAACTCTACTGTTTCAGATGTAACAATAGAAAGTTCTGATGGTACTAATGTAAATATAGGAGTAGCAACAACAAGTGTAGCAGGCGTAATGTCTAAAGCTATATTTGATGAGCATACTGTAAACAACTCAAAAGACACTAATACTGCTACTGATCTTAGCTTCGGTACAAATAATGGTACGACCTTAGAACTTAATAGTTCAGATGGTGCTGATGTAACATTACCAGCTGCAGCAACAGGAGTAGCAGGATTACTTAGTGGTTCTGATAAAGATAAATTAGATGGTGTTGCAACTAGTGCTAATAATTATTCATTACCAACTAGTGTATTACACGATACTGAAACCATTGATGGTGGAACTTTTTAAGGATAACTGATGGCTAATAAACTGCAGGTCCTTAGAGGGCTGGAAATAAACAGATCTGGACAAACTCCTGAAGAGGGTCAATTTCTATATACTACTGATGAAAAGAAGGTGTACATAGGAGATGGTTCTACAGCCGGGGGGATTATACTTCCTGATACAACATATGAAGAAGCTACAGCAACAACTGGTGGACTCTTAACGGATGGAATGGCTGTTAAACTAGAATCTATTGAAGCTGTGATTAAAACAGAATTTACAACAGCTAATGGTCAAACCGAGTTTACGGTAGAATACATTGTTGATAGCATAGATGTATTATTAAATGGTATAGAGTTGGCAGTAGGTGATTTTACTGCTACAAATGAGACATCAGTCACAATACCTACAGCCAATGAAAATGATATAGTAGTTGTAAAATCATACTCGTCTGTAGCCATAGAAGATAGTGCTTCAATTAGTAGTGCTAATACTTTTACAGCTGCTCAAAGAACATCTACATCATCAGAAGATAATCATATTAGTTTTGATAGTAATAATAACTTCACATTAACAGCAGATATAGCTGAAAACATTACCGTACTTAATCAAACCACAGGACAAAGTGGTACCATTATTATTACTGATTCTGAAAACATTATTGGTTGGGGTACTGAATTTGATTGGGGTAACGCTGGAGTTCCTACAGACCTAACTGGTGTTGAAACGTTTGCTTACTACATAAGTGGATCAAGTGGGACCGACAGCATTAAAATAGGAAGATTATAATGTTTAATCCCCTATTGATGGTAACTAGTAGAAACACAACAGACGGTGATACTACACCACAAGACTATATAGCTTTTTACCCATTAACAGGTACAGCAGAAGATGTTACTGGTGACTATGATGGTACTGAAGTTAATGAATTATCTTATATAGATGATACGGCAAGAGGAAGTGTTGCTAATTTTACAATAAATTCAAAAGTAACGACCTCTTTAACATTAGGTACTACGAGTTCAGTTACTTTTTGGGCTTATATTACAGACGCTACAAACTTGAATGCACTATTTGGATATATACCTCTTGAACAGCAATCATTTTTAACTTTTGATTATGCTGTGCTAGTAAATGGTGTATGGGTTGTAAAATTACCTGACGGGGAAAAAATATGTCCTAATACAAATGAATGGTATTTTATAACTATTATTGACGATGGTTCAAACATTGAAATTAGGACAAATGATTCCGCAAGGACAAATGAATATACGGGTACAAGTATGAATGGTATGCAATTAAATACATTAGGATATCAAGATACAGATTCAATCGATAATCTAGAAGGTATGTTGTCAAGTATGAGAATTTATGACAGAGCTTTAACAGCAGAAGAAGTAACAACTATCTATAATTATGAATTAGCTAACCATCACATAGCTGTTGATGATGGACTTATTGCATATTATCCATTACATAACAACTCTATGGACAACTACTTCAATCAATATGATTGCACAGATAATGGTTCAATAACTTATGATGGGTTGAGTGCTAATTTTGATGGCTCGTCTTATATTGAAACTATAAATCCTATTGATACAGGAAGTACATCATATAGTATTTCATGTTGGTTTAAAACAGATGCAGATATCCACAATGTCGTGCTACTTGACTCATCAAATATTTTATGGTTTGATGGAAACACAAAATGGACATATTATGATGGTACAGACAATCGAGAATTTACTTCATATGTTCCACAGCCCTATACACTATATTATATTACTTTAGTTATCGATAATGAACTAGCTTCACTATATCTAGATAGTACTTTTATACAAACCGTAGCATGTACTACTCATATACTTAATAGCACTTTAACAATGGGTTGTTTTGCAGACCACAGCTATTATGTAACAGGTGAACTATCTAACCTGAGAATCTATAATAGAGCAATAACAGAAGCAGAAATAATAACAGTTTACAATGCTGAAAAAGGAGAATTTGAATAATGAAATTATATAATAGTAATACAGATAAAATAGAAAAAATACAAAGTGTATTAAAAACAGATACGGGAAGTATTTATGTTGACAAGGTACAGGATAGCAAATTAAATGAGTTAGGATATTATAGAGTTAAATATAATTCTATACCTAATAGAAGATATTATACAAACATAAAAAGTGGTAATCTAATAGATAATGTATATGTTGTTTCTTATGTAGCGGTTCCAAAAGCAATAGATGAAATGAAGTTGATTATGTTAAAAGATTTATCTATAACTAAAAACAAAATACAAGATAGTAGACCGCAAGTTGATACAGGACTAGGTTTTAACGTTGATGGTGGATACAGAGATTTACAAAATCTAGAAGGTGCTAAAGCAATGGGTTTAACATTTGTAATAGACGTAAACGGAGATTACCATTCTATAAATGTAGAAGATTGGGATATTGTTATTGCTGCTATTAGAATGAATGGGTTAAGTATTATTCAAATGAATTCTATTAAGAAAAATGAAATAAAAGCTCTTAATAATATAGAAGAGTGTATACTCTATGAATCAACTCCTTATATGGTAAATGAGGAAGTAAAAGACATAGACGGCAATGGTACCGGTGACTTTGAAGATGTCACTAGATATATAAATAATATAACAAATTGGTAGGTAAATTATGAGTAAAATAATAGACAACTTAGCTGATATAGATAAGATTGATGCTGTAGAAACTACCGCTAATGAAGCAGCTACTGATGGTGAATTAGCCTTAAAGCAACCAATACTCGCTTCTAGTTATGCTCAGATTGCTGATGCTTCATTAGGTACAGGCACCCATACATTTAATTTTGCAAATGGTGATATGCAACAACTTACTGTTACTGGAGATATAACATTAGCTTTCAGTGGATTTGTAAGTGGTAAAGTTTGTACCATGATAATAGACTTAATAAATGCTGGTGCTTGGACAATTACTTATCCCTCTGGAATATTGAGTACTGATAAAACTAATCCAGAATTTACAACATCTGGTTCTGATAGAGTTATGATTATAAAAGATAAAGACGACATATACTCTATTTTTATAGTTGGATTAAATATAGGAGTAGCTGTATAATGGATATTAAATCAATATTAATAGCTATAGATAAAGATTCGGCACCTGGACCACCAACAATACTGGCAGTGCGTTATTCAAATGTTGTATCATTTTATAATGTTTCTGATTGGAGCTTAAATTATACTACACCAGAGTTAAGCTGTAGTCATGAAGAACTAGCTCCACCATCAGGGTTAGAAATAAGTCCTGATAATAGTTTCTTTGTTACTAGTGGCCAAGCAGGCACCGGGGTGTATAGCATGAGCAATGGTACAGAATTATATCTACTAGAAAATAGTGTTGCCTCTAGACCTAGAATCAGCAATAGTGGTGACTATATTGCTATTGCAGATGGGGATGATATTATTATTGTTGAAACGGTTACGTGGACAATTGAACAAACTATTTATAATGCTGACTTAGGTGGAATTGATGATTGTTTAGTCTTTGCGTGGAATAGTGATGACACTAAATTAGTTGTAGGAGATTTCCGCGGACATGTAGTTATACTTGAAACAAATACCTGGACTTTATGGAGTAATGTAGTTGATTTATTAGACAATGTTTACGATATTAACTTCTCACCTGATGATACATTGATAGCCGTCAGTCTAGATGATTATTCTACAGATGATATAGTTATTAATATTATGGAAGTAGCTACAACTTTAGTATCTGGTAGTGAATTTACTCATAATTTTACTGGGCAAAATAGTTATGGAAATTGTTTCAATTCTGATGGAAGTGAATTTATAGGTGCAAATGAAGATGATAGTTCATCATCTATTGAAATATGGAACACAACTACATGGATATCCAGAGCATCTCAGCCTAACAATGCATCCTTGTCTCCAAGTGTGATAAGTATCTCTGATGATAATACTTATTTAGCTGTTGGTAGTGATAATACATTAAATTTAATGATTTACAATGTAGACGACTTTACTGAAGTAACAGGAATACCTACACCTTCTAGCGAAGTAACCGGTGTTGCATGGAATCATCCATAAAAGGAAAATAAATGACTAACATATTTATAAATAAAGATACAATGAAATCTCTTAAAAGAGGTACAAAAGGAATGGGTACGCTTAGTCCTGATTTAACCTATATAGATAGAGGATACTATCCATTAATTGACAACAAGCCCACAATTGATAGTCTAACAGAAAAGTTAGAATTTGAGCTGGTAATAAATGAAATTAACAAGGTATGTAATAAAGTATATACAATTATACCTATTGATGCTGTTAAGATCTTCGCAACTAAAAGAAGAATTGTAGAAAAAGCTATAAATAAGCTTATAACAAAAGAAGTTGATGACTATAATGTATTAAATGGATTAGCTTTTGATGGTATACACAATTGTGCTAGTTACAAGGATATGATGGATTATGCTCATCAACCATTTTGCGAATCAGTATGGAATTGGCAAACCAATGTGTGGGAGGTCGTAAGACAGTTGTTGGCTGACATTAACAACGGTACCATTATGGAGCCAACGCTAGAAGAACTACTTGCACAGCTTCCAGCAGGATAAGATAATGCAAATAATTATAGCTACATTATTATTGCTGCTAATTGGTAGCTTTAGTGGATGTAAAGAAACTACAGAGACTGAAAGGAGCTTAAATATATTAGTGCTAGGTCAATCAAATATTGCTAATTATGGAGCAACATATAAACCCTTGGTATATACTGGATTATATTCATATAACATATGTGATAGGACCGTCANNNAGATAGAATAGCAAAGCATCTAGGATATGATAAAGTTATATTTAATAACTTAGCCGTAGGCGGTTCTTCTATAGAAAATTGGAGCTATAATGAGCTAGAGAATATAAATGCTTTGGATTATTACGATTTAATACTATGGCATCAAGGTGAAACGGATACGCTCATTGGAACCACAAGTGAACAATACACCTCGTGGTTCCAACAAGTAAAACAAAATCTTAGAAACAGGAATATCACAGCTCCGATTGTGATGGCTAAAGCTTCATATGCTTATGGTTTGACCTCTGAGTCTGTGATTGAAGCTCAGAGTTTCCTGATAGCCGAATATGATGATATAATAGAAGGACCGAATACAGATGTTATTGGCATTGAATTTAGATACGATGATATACACTTTAATCGAAGTGGATTAGTATTACATTGCGATATGTGGTTTGATAAATTAGAAAAAATATTAAAGAAGGAGCTTAAATGAGTGAATTTATAGAAGAATACCTAACACTAAAGGTTCCACAAAGTGGAGACATTAGAGTACTATTAGAAGAACTAACATATTATTCAAATACAACAAATGAATACATTGTGGTGCCGATCGGATTCGAAACTGATTTAGGTTCGATACCAAATATCTTACAGGGAATATTTCCTAAAGATGGTAAAGCAATGTTTGCTTATATTCTCCATGATTGGTTGTATAAGTCTGGACAATATAGCAGATCTGTTAGTGATGAAATGTTAGAAGAGGCTATGGAATGTTTAAATGTAGGTTCGATTACTCGTAAAGTAATATACAGTGGGTTAAGAATTGGTGGATGGGTAGCTTGGAACGAACATAGAAAAGGTGATAGCAAATGAAATTCTGTAGTGGATGCTTACAAAAAGCAAAGTTAGTTATCGAAGAACCGCAAATGTTAGTTGTCCATATTGGTTGTGATAAATGTGGAAATAAGACAAAAAAATCATTTGATACTTTAGAGGTTGAACATCAAATGATTCTTTTAGAAAACATACTACGAAAGAGTAAAAAAAGAAAGGAGTTAAAATGAGTTGGATTAGTACAGTATTTAGTGGTGGAGTAGATAAGATAGTTGACAGCGTAGCCAAAGGCATCGATTCGACCTTCACCTCGGACCATGAACGGCTAGAAGCTAGAAATATGTTAGCAAAAATAAAAGCAGATGCTAAACATAAAGATAAAGAAATAGAAATACAATATGAAGTCGAAATAACTAAACGAAACGAATCGGATCAGGTACATGGAAATTTTTTAACAAAAAGTGCTAGGCCTATATTTTTGTATTGGATAATGGCAATTATAACAATATTAATATTCGGTGGAATGTATGGATATAACGTAAAAGATGGATATATAGACCTGATAACAGCATTGTCAATAACAGCTGTAACCTTTTTCTTCGGAAGTAAGGGGTTTGAACAGTGGAAGCATGGTAGACAAATATAATGTATATTACATATATACATGCTAGACCTGACGGTATTCCATTCTATATTGGAAAAGGCAGTAGTCTATCTAGGATGAATAGACTATGTACTAGAAATAAATACCATACAAATGTAACTAAAAAGTATGGAAAAGAAAATATACTTAAAGGCTACTTGGAATGCTCAACTGAACAAGCTGCATTCTTGCTCGAGAAAGGTTTAATAAAGTGCTTAAAATACAAGGGTGTTCTATTAACTAATATGACAGATGGAGGAGAAGGTAGTTTAGGAGCCAGACATTCGGAAAAATTTAAAAGTAAAATGTCTAAAAGATTTATTGGAGAAAAAAAATCTAAGCAAGCTATAGATAACTGGAGAGAATCTAGAGCAGGATATACACCATCCGATAAAACGAGATCTAAAATAAGCAATACATTAAAGGGTAGATCCTGTCCACACTTAACCAAGTATGTAGATAAAGTGGAATGGATAAATGAAGATGGCAGTCAACGTCTGGCCACACCTGCTGAAATGTATGCTGAGTTTGGCGGAAACTTTACCAGATTGATTGCTGGTGGTAGGAAGTCTTCTAAAAACTGGAAACTCAAGCATGGTAGACAGATTTAATTAAACATTTTGGAACCACAAGTTTTATGCTATAATTACATAATAAAAAATAACAGCAAGGTAATTATGATGACAGAGCAAGAACGATCAACGATAGACAATACGAAGGCTATTGGTGAGTTGATTCTTATCAACAAGCAAACATCTAAAGATGTAGATAAATTGATAAAACACTTTGATAGTATACCAGTAATTAGAATTGTAGCTTTAGAAAAACGTCTGAAAGATATAGAAGATATAAAAAGAACGTTTATGCCAGCTGCTACATTAAAGTTCATAATGGTTGCCGTGTCGTTTCTGATGGTGTCTTATGTTAGTTATAACGAAGTCAGAGTATCCTCTTGCAATGCTGAAGATACTGCACTAAGATTATTGGCTACATCAAAGATGCAAAAGCAAGAACAGATAAATAAACATACAGAAAATAGATTTGACCGATATGATAGATTTTTGGGTCTAGATCCAAAAGAATAAGGAGTAGATAAATGAATATAAAACTTACAAGATTTAAAGATGACGGAAAGTCTACACTAAGCACTATTAGTATTGATAAGGAATTCTTTTCATTTGGACTTGAAGATACATTTAATGAACCTAAGATATATGGTAAAACAAGAATTCCAGCTGGAGAATATGAAATAAAAATCAGAGATCAGGGTGGAATGACTAAAAAATATAAAGCTAAATATAAAAACCATATTGGTATGATGTGGTTGCAGAGCGTTCCAGGTTTTAAATATGTATATATTCATATTGGAAATCATAATAGTCAAACTAATGGATGTATCCTTGTTGGCACAGGATGTGAATCAACTACTGGAAGCATGAATGTACAACATAGTGCAAATGCGTATAAAAAACTATACAGTAAAGCAGTAAAAGCACACACTCGTGGTTCCAAAATAACTATACAAATAGAAGACAAGGACCGAGCATGAATATATTAAATGCAGCTAGAGAAGTAATGACTGATGGTGTTATAACTGGAACTGCTGGATTAAAACTTATTGCACATATTGATCAAATGACAAAGAGTCAAGATGCTATTCTTAAAATTTATGAAAATATGACAGAAGCATATGCTACTAATATGACATACGCTGTAGGTCAAGAAGGAATGGTTGAAGTTATTGCAATATATACCGATATAAAAACTTGTCGAGAAGCTCTTAAGGCTAAAGGTATTTAATTATGGCAGTACCTAGTTATACTACTGATTTATCTGGTTCAAATACACTAGCTATTGGAAGTCTCACTACAGAAAATTGGGATGAATCTAGCAACAGTCTATGGGATGATGCTGGATCTATGGTTGATGATGGTAACCTCTATTACAATGGTACTAAATGTGTATCAGCTCAGTTTACTAAAGATGGTGTAGGTACGATAATAAATGCTTATGGTACAGGAATCACAATTCCAACAGATGGTGCAATATTAATGTGGCACATGTGGGCTGCTCCTCCTGCACTTGACACTAAAGCTAATGGTGGAGTAAGAATATTAGTTGGAGATAGTTATGAGGACTTTGAAGCTTGGATAGTTTCAGGTAGAGACATAGATACGCCAGAACTTATTTGGAATAATCATGCCGTTAATCCAGATATAGGTTCCCCTGATTACACAGTAGGTTCACCAACTATATATAGTTATTTTGGAACAGCTGTAAAAGCCACTGCTCAGGCTCGTGGTAACCCAAATGCAATGAATGCTATTAGATATGGACGATGTACTCAAATCTATGAATACGGAGAAACTAGTAACTACTGTAAATTCAGTGGCTATGGTGATGTAGATAATGCAAGTGCTAATAAATACGGACTGTTAAGAGAATCAGCAGGTGGTTATCTACAACAAGGCTTAGTGTCTCTTGGAACCACAAGTAATGCAGTTGATTTTAGAGATGCGAATGTTAACATATCTATAGCTAATACAGAGAACGTAACATCAGGCTTTAATAGATTTGAAGTAAACAATGCCTCTTCAAATGTAGAATGGACAGCTGTCTCTATTTTGGCACTTGGTACTATAGCTAAAGGTAACTTTGTAGTGGTAGCCAATGCTGCTTTAAGTAAAAAAGCCTGCACATTTACGGATATGGGTTATTTTACATATCAAAGTAACAGTGATATCACTGATGGCACAGTTTATCGTAGATGTGGATTAGTAACTCAGGATGGAGCTACATTTACTGATGTAACATTTGACCAACCTAGTGGTTCTGTTTGTCTTTTAGTTGATGACTTAGATACCATAACTGCCTGTCAATTTAATAGCGATGGAACAGGACACGCAGTTGATTTAGGCACAGTTAGTGCTAATGAATCTGTTAGTTGGGGGAATACCGAAGATGGGTATGCATCAACCAATGGAAGTACAGGTAATGAAACCATAGTGGCAAATGTGGCTAGTGGAATAACATTGACAATAAACGTAGCTACTGGAGCAAGTACCCCTACGGTTAAGAATTTAGGTACTGGTACTATTGCAGTTGTATCTAGCTTTTCACTTACGCTTAATGGTATCGCTGATGGTACTAGATTAGTAATTGCTAACAGCTCTACGAGAAATGTTCTACATAGTGTGGTTATAACTGCTTCAGGAGAGACTACCTACTCACATGGTGGAGGAGAAATTGTAGATATTATGCTAATTGGACTACAGTACGATCCAAACGTTAGTGATAAATTTGACTATACACTTCCTAGTGGTGATTACACTTTAGGCTTTAGTATGCTTGGAGATATCAACTATTACAACCCATAATTAGCTATGGTTTAGCTGCTGCAGAGTAACTTGTAAAACATCTGAAAAAATACGATTAAGGTACGTACTACTTAACAGCTAGCTAGCAATTCTAAGTAGTTACGGAGCAAGATAAGAGATTACTCTTATAAAATTAAAAAGGACATATTGTGGGAAAAATCGTCGATCCAGATGAAATAGTACAGACAACAGACGTTGTTTATGATACTTCTGCAAAAACAATTCAGCTCCTGATTACTGGTGCTATTAGTGACACAGTCACAGGTAAAGAATCAGGTATCACGGGTAAATGTATATATTCATTTACAAAAGAAGAATGGCATACAGATGCAGATTTAAACAAATTTAGGTTTCCTATTAAGATGATTTATGAAGCATCTTTTCAGTTGATTAACGGTTGGTCATTTGCTGATCAACAAACTATAGATTTAGTTCGTGATGCTGGATTTCAAGATATAGTTAATAGCGATGAAAGAGCTTGTATTATCACACTAGGTAATATGAATGATCCAACTGATGGGAATGATAAAGCTTACTATGATCAAATTGAAGGATATGATGACAACACTACAGTTGCATTGTTTGATAAATTTGGGGAAGTAAATGAAAATATCTTAACTGATGATGGTACGGACGATTATACTGGATATCTAAAAGTATATTTACGTGAAGAACAAAAAACATATGCAGAGTATAACTTGCTTCCAGAGCAGGGTTTATCAGCACTTAAATATGAAGCATATAAGCTGCCTCTATCTAATGGTCTAGATTCTAAAGCAATTGATGATGATGAACAAATTGGTACAACTGGTACTGGTTCATTAACAGGTGTAACATACGCATCAATGGCTCTTGATTACGTTACTGGTAAGAAATATGTTACTGCTGATTCAATAGTTACGAACAACGCAGGTGCTGTCATACTACTTGATGTTCTTCAAGATGATGCTGGTAGATGGTTTAGATGTACAACTGCTGGTGATATTGATGCTACTGATAAGTTAGACCTAG
>LGVC01002251.1_pt1 | contig 16769 bp, 14 predicted proteins | sample 469851 | NCBI WGS metagenome assembly LGVC01 (sample SAMN03857202, study PRJNA290197) | marine sediment metagenome | biome: ocean floor; feature: cold seep; material: sediment; isolation source: sample #5133, Elevator 3A push core 47, collected at Hydrate Ridge North... ...
CAAATAATGAATTATCTGCAGATTGAATCTCAAATCCAAGGGGTGAAAGTTCCCTCTCGTAAGAAATTATTTTTTACTACGGACAGCAGCACTTTTTACCCTCAAACAACCAGTGATTTTTCATTAGACAGTACAGTGAACAATCATTTGATGAATCTGCAAAACAGATCAAAAACTCAGATAAAAAATATTAATGTAAAAAATACTGGAATCTATCCGTTAATTCAAAATAACAATAATTCCCTATTTGGTAATAAAACACCTGGGATATCATCATCGGTTAATTTTCTATTAAACATAAGAGCTCCGTTCAACTTGAGTAAAAGTTTGTTCAATACAATATTTCAGAAGACTTCTATAAAACCGATCATAAAGAATTACGGATATAATATTGCACTGGGTGCTTCCAATCATCTGATTACTCAGAACAATAATAGTATTCAAAACTTCGGCTCAAACATCAATAGCTTTGTTGATCATACAAACCTTAATAAAACGATATACTTGCAAGCGGATAGTACAAGTCTTATCTTCAGTAGTCAGCAGACCATTGAACAGAAAGTCGAACAAATCAAAAAAATTGCTTCGGATGTAAAAAAGGATGTTGCAGATAAATCCATATCTTTACATCCTCCCCTGGATAAGGAAATTCAAAAACACATTGATCTTAACCGCATTTCAGAACAGGTTTATCAATTAATTGAACGCAAGATTACAATCGAAGGTGAGAGGAGGGGCATTTTATAAATGGATCGAAAACCAAAGAAAGGATTTATTAAGGTTCTTGCAGGGGAGCAAAGTAAAAAAAATCCGGAAATCGAGGTCCTCTATTATCCTCCTGAATACTCAATGGAAAAGAGTAATACTTTTACTGAGGTAGGTATACCAGGACTTGAATCTCCTTATTTACAATATGTAAAAGGAAATGCTGGCAGCATAACTCTTGAGGTTTTTTATGATACTTATGAAGAAGGAACCGATGTCAGAGATTTTACTAACCAGCTTTCCAATCTTATGAACATCGATCCTGAACTCCATGCTCCTCCACCCTTATGCTTCATATGGGGTAACCCATCACCAGAGCCCTTTTATTGTGTACTCGAGAGAGTGACAAAGAAATTCACCATGTTCAACTCTGAAGGAGTACCTGTAAGAGCCAGATTAAGTATAACATTAAAAGAGTTCAAGATAAAACTCAACAGCCGTGAAAGGTCTCTTCAATCATCGGATAAGACTAAAATATACATAACAAAACAGGGAGACAGCCTGTGGGCTATTGCAGCAAGAGAATACGGAGATCCGTTTTTTTGGAGACCTATAGCGGATAAGAACAATATTGAAAATCCAAGGTTACTGGAAATAGGCAAGGAAATAATGATTCCACCTTTAGAAAAGTGATAACTAATGGCTCTTAATCTGGATTATTATGCACCTTTTTTTTCAATAATGGTTGGTGGAAAAGCCCAGCCGGAACTAAAAAATGCAGTTAAAAGTTTAGAAATTGATGAGAACATTGAAAGCGCAAGTATGTTCACTATGAATATAAATGAGGGATTGGATATGAAAACGCAAACCTTCAAATGGCTGGATAATAAACTCCTTGATCCTGGAGAGGGAGAAGATATTGAACTATATATAGGATATGTAGGCAATGCCCAGAAGTCCAGGGAACTACTGATCACAGGGAGAATCACATCATTAAGTCCAAGTTTTCCCTCTACGGGAAGTCCAACTTTGACTGTTCAGGGTTATGACAAATCCTTTTGTATGCAAAAATCTGTAGTAAAAGATAAGAGAACATTTAAAAAAGAAAAGAATTATAAAGATGTCGTTATGAAAATAACATCCGAAAACAAATTAGAAGACGGGGATATTGACGATACTATTACCCCGTGCGAAAAAATAACACAGAATCCGGGAGAAAGTGATTATAACTTTGTAAAAAGGTTAGCAGACCGGTTGGGCTATGAATTTTTTGTCAGGAATAATAAACTTTATTTCAGAAAACCGAGGGACAACGAAAAAGAAGTTATGACCCTGCGGTGGGGACGGGAATTGATAAGTTTCAGCCCGAGACTGAGCACGGCAAAAGTTGTGAGTAAAGTTACAGTAAAGGGGCATAACAGGAAAAATCCGGCTAAACCAATTATTGGCACTGCCAAACTGGACGATTTAGAATTTAAAGAATCCAAAGCTAAAAGCGCAGCAGCATCGGTAAAATCTTGCCTGAAAAAGGAGATAGAAACCTCTGAACATGATTTTCCAGTCTGTAATGAAGAGGATGCAAAAGCTCTTGCCAAAGCTTTGTTAATCAAGGCAAACAACAGCCTGATCGAAGGAAGTTGTGAATGCATCGGTATTCCAAAATTACGACCAGGAACAAATGTACAAATTGAAGGTATTGGAAAACGATTCTCCGGGAAATATTATATAAAAAGCGCAAAGCACTCAATAGGCGATAGTGGATATAAACTTTCATTCAATGTAAGGAGGGGAGGAATTGGCTCTATATGATCTAGTAAAAAATGAGAAAGAAGAAATAAAAGGTAAGAGAATGGAAGGTGTTTTTGCAGGAGTTGTAACTAATAACAAGGACCCGGAAAAAGGAGCAAGAGTAGAAGTCAAATTCCCCTGGTTCACAGAGGAAAGCTACTGGGCAAGGGTTGCAACATTAATGGCTGGAAAAGACAGAGGTACTTTCTTTTTACCTGAAGTTGGGGATGAAGTGCTTGTTGCCTTTGACCACGGGGACATAAACTACCCTTATGTTATCGGAGTGCTCTGGAATGGAGAAGATACCCCGCCTGAGACAAATGAAGATGGCAAGAACAATATACGGAAGATAAAATCAAGGCTTGGCCATGAATTAATCTTTAATGATGAAGAGAATAAGGGAAATATCGAAATTCTTACTAAAGCAGGTCATAAGATCATTCTTGATGATTCCAGTGGCCAAGAGAAAATCGAAATTAACGATAAAACAGGGAATAATTCAATCCTGATCGATTCGGCTCAAGGTTTAATTGCTATTTCCAGCCAGATGAAACTCAGCATAAAAGCCCAATCTATAGACATAGAAGCCGGGGCAACAATGACCCTTAAATCCAGTGGTACTCTAACTATCGAAGGTTCTCTTGTGAAAATAAATTAATGGATTTGATGAAATATGCCACTAGCAGCAAGGGTCGGGGACCAGACAAGTCACGGAACACCGTTGGGTCCGGGACCAGGAAGTACTAATGTATTAATCGGTGGAATGCCTGCATGGCGTGCAGCGGCGGATTTCCATACCTGTCCGCTGGTGACTGTACTTGTCCCTCATGTGGGAGGAATGGTAGCCATGGGGAGTATGACTGTATTAATCAATAATCTGCCGGCTGCACGGCAGGGTGACATGATCGTTGAAAGCGGACCTCCCAATTCTATTGTCATGGGCTGTCCGACAGTAATAATAGGATAATGGAGAATAAACGTGGTTAAAGATTTTTTAGGACAGGGATGGAAATTTCCGGTTGATATCGATTCATCTGGAAAAATAGAGGAGTCCTCCTATGAAGAGGATATTAAAGAAGCCATTTGGATCATATTGAGTACATCCAGAGGAGAAAGGGTAATGCGACCTGATTTTGGCTGCGGGATTTATGATTTTGTCTTTGATCTTATAAACGTCTCAACAATCGGAATGATAGAAACAAGTGTCAGAGAAGCACTCATCTCATGGGAACCTAGGATTGAGGTCAATAAAGTGAATATATCAACAGAAAAAGCAGATGAAGGAAAACTCCTTATCAGTATTGATTACAGGGTGAGGAGCACAAACAACGAGTTTAATCTTGTTTATCCATTTTATCTGGGAGAAGGTAGATAGTTATGCCCGGAGTAGATGCACCGAGAATTGATCCGAGAGATTATCAAAAACTTTTAACGGATATAATGAATATTGCTCCATATTATGCACCGGACTGGAGTGTCACCGATGAAAAGGATATGGGATTTGCGCTTCTTAAGATCTTCACGCATATTCAGGAGGAAATAATAAACAGGTTGAACCGCGTTCCTGATAAGAATTTCATTGCCTTTTTAGAGATGCTGGGAATAAAACTTATGCCGGCACAATCAGCAAAAGTACCTGTAACATTCTATCTTTCAGAAGGTTTATCCGGGGGTGTTTATGCACCTGCCAGAACACAGATAGCTACCGAAGAAACAGAAAAACATGACGCCCTGGTTTTTGAGACCACAAATAGTTTCTTTGCAGCAAGTGCTGTTATAGGAGACGTATATTGTGTAGATCCCGATGAAGATAAAATATTCAGTTATTCAGAAGATCTGAACAAAAAGGAATTTAAGTTCTTTGAGGAGAAAAAAGATCTGCAAAAGCATGTTTTATATCTGGGTCACGATGACCTTTTCAAGTTGAAGGGAGAGGCAAAAATAAGTCTGAAATTTGTTGATGGTTCGATGACTGATTTCAAAAATTTAACCTGGGAATACTGGGGAGAAGATAAGGAAAATCCAGAAAAATTCCAGATATCAACAAAGGATGGTCGGCTCATCTTAACATCCAAAGGAGAGATAAAGGAAAAAAAGATACATAGTGTAAAAAGTTACTGGATACATTGTAGAAATGAACAAATTACAGAAAAATCCAGGCTGCCAGTAATTTCCAATATACAAATAGTGAATGTGGCTCCAGTTGGAGCCATTACACCGGATATTGGTTTTTATAATTTCATTCCTTTAGATTTGAGCACAGAGTTTTATCCTTTCGGTGAACAACCCGCGTTGTTTGATACTTTTTATATAGCAAGTCAAGAAGCATTTTCAAAGAAGCAAGCAACAATAGAGATCGATTTCAAGGTAAAAGATGATGGAGCCATTGCAAATGAAGTAGCACTTTCGTGGGAATACTGGGATGGTACTGTATGGCGGTCTATTGAAGGAATAGACAAGACAATAGANNAGGTCAAATACAATTTGAATGCCCTGAAGATTTGGAAGAAACAGATGTTAATGGCGAAAAAAATTACTGGATACGGGTTCGTCTGGTGAATGGTAACTACGGTCAATATGAGTTTGAGGAGGATACCAATAAAAAAATTTGGAAAAGGACACCAATGTTCAATCCACCAATAATAAGCAGATTTCCTATAAAATATTATTTCACAAAAGGAATTTACGTACAACATTATCTTGCACAGAATAACCGGGAATATAGGAATTTCAAAAAGGAAATTAAAGAAGGGACAGGTTTTATGCCATTTTTACCTCTTCCTGAAAAAAAACCTAGCATTTACCTGGATTTTAACGACACTTTTAATAAAGGGAATATCAGCATATTTTTTTCTATTTTAGAAAAATTTTATCCCCAGGCAGCCAGACCGAAAATACAATGGACTTACTGGAGTAAAGCGCATAATATAGCAGAAATAATCAATTCAACAAAAATAAAGCTTGTCTCACTGGAAGGAATAAGTACCGGTACGGAACTTCTTTTTAAGGAGTCATCTGATACTGAGATCATAACAGAAACTGCGATTGTAAAATCCTATACCGATACTGAAATAACACTGGAAAGGAAATTATATCACAAGTACACAAAGTCTACAAAAGTCTATAAACGAACCTTTCTTGAAGTAAATGATTACACTGAATATTTAACAAAGAGCGGAACCCTTGAATTCATAGGGCCGGATGACCAGTCAAAAACACACAAGTTCGGAAAAGAGAGTTACTGGCTCATGGGAACGTTAAATATATCTACAAAGCTATTAGAAGCGCCTTTTATAAAAGGGATCTACCCGAACACAGTATGGTCTGAACAGGTTGAAACTATTGAGGATGAAATCCTCGGTTCAGGTGACGGGGATAAGAACAAGAGCTTTGAGTTTATCAAGTCTCCGGTAATATCTCCAGAGATTTGGGTCATGGAAGGGAAGATAATTCTTCAGGAGGATATGGAGTATGAGAAGGAAATACTACCTGAGGAAGACATTCACGAGATAAAAGACGATTCCGGGAAGATCAAAGAGACCTGGGTCAGATGGAAAGCTGTGGAGGACTTTATTAATTCTACTCCAAAGAGCAGGCACTATATTATAGATAACTCTCCGGGTATGGTGCAATTCGGGGATGGAAAGAACGGAATGATACCACCCAGAGGAAAGGACAACATCAGAACGAATTACAAATCAGGGGGCGGTGTTGTGGGAAATGTACTGAAAAATGAAATAACCGTCCTTAAAACCCCTATTGCAGGGATCGACCATGTTATGAACCACGAACCTGCAGAGGGAGGATCTGATACTGAACTCCTGGAAGAGGCTCTTGAAAGGGGACCCCATTTAATAAAACACAGGGGACGAGCAGTCACAAAAGAGGATTTTGAAAGACTTGCCAAGGCAGCTTCAAGCTATATTGCAAGAACAAAATGCATTACAGAAGATGGTATGGTAAAAGTGATCATAATTCCAAAAGGAAAGGAAGATAAGCCGCAGCCGTCTATTGGTCTGATACAGATTGTAGAAAACTATCTTCGCCAGCTCAGTTTGAATTCTATACTAAGTGAAAGTCTTGAAGTAAGTGGTCCGTTGTATAAAGAAGTAAAGGTATCAGTTGACGTGATCCCTGGGTCCATTGACCAAGTGATCCCGCTGGAAAAAGATATCCGAAAGCAACTGAAAGCATATCTCCATCCCCTTACCGGGGGAAATGATGGACACGGCTGGGAATTTGGAAGAAGCGTTCATATATCAGATGTCTATACGCTGCTTGAAGGCATAAAAGATGTAGATCATGTGGAAAACCTAAAACTTAACGATGACAAGGATGTGTCTGTAGGGGAATCTCAGACCGTGTGTTCAGGTGAATTTAAAATAACAATGAAGCCCGGGAGTTAACAATGGTGCTGCCTAAAGAGGATCTTGACAACAAGTCTTTTGAAGAACTTGTTAAAGAAGCGGTCTTAAGAATACCCATATATGCACCCGGATGGACAGACCACAATATCCATGACCCGGGTATTACGTTTATTGAACTGTTCGCATGGTTAGCAGAGATCCAGTTATACAGTATGAACAGGATCAGTGATAAGAGTTACCGGAAGTTTTTGAAACTCATGGGGATCAAAAAGCTTGAACCGGCAAAAGCAGCTAACGTTGATGTTACTTTTTCTCTTCTACAGAATATCACTTCCAAAAGTGTTCAGGCAGGTACAATGATAGCAGCAAAGGGTCACATTTCAGGGAAAGACATATCATTTGAAACTAAAAAAGATCTTCTGGTAATAGATTCAAAACTGGAGACAATCCTTACCCGGCTAAGCGAGGAGTTCATTGATAACTCCAAGGCAAACATGAATGAAAATGTGTATTACTACGCTTTCGGATATAATCCTAATGAAGGCCAATGTATTCCAAACGTGGGTGATGAACTTTACTTTGGATTTGATAAAAGCCTGACAGGCAAAGAATTACCACTAACATTTTATCTCTTTGAGGAAGACCTCTTCCAAACAGATAGATCCTGTGAAGAAAAAAAAGATTTATCAGCATCTACGAGATTGGGATGGGAATACTATACTGGCGGGGACGAGGACTGGGAAAATAGTAATAACTGGACAAGTATAGAAAAAATAACGGATAACACCAAACATCTGACAGTCAGTGGTAGGATCTGGATGAACATCCAGAGAGTAATGGGACAGGTTGACATTAATAGTGCCAATAGATTCTGGATCAGGTGCAGGGTGGAACAAGCAGGTTACGAGATCACGCCGAAAATCGATCTTATACTCATAAACACTGTCTCTGCTATTCAGCGCAGTGCTTTGAAAGTAGAAACATTTTCAAGCAGCGGTTTACCTGAGTTTATTATAGATCTAAAGGACGCTCCAGTTCTGGATAAAACGCTAACTGTCAAATTGAACAATAAAGAGTGGAGAAATGATGTTTACTGCAATCCTGAAGTAGAAGATTTTGATGCCTCGAAACCAGAGGATAAACATTATATTGTGGATTTGACTTCCGGTCGGGTGACTTTCGGCAACGGTATCAATGGTAAGATTCCTCCAGCAGGAACAAATAATATTACTGTTTCATACCATACAGGTGGCGGCGTGCGTGGAAATATCAGACCAAATACTATAAACAGGGTTCTTGATGGACAGCTCGCTGAAAAGGTAAATGTTGACAATATGAAGGCTGCGACCGGGGGAAAAGATTCCGAGATTCTAAAAGAGGCAATTTATCGTGCGCGAAAAGATCTGAAAACAGTTTATCGTGCAGTTACATCCCTGGATTATGAGCATATTATCATGAATACATCCAAACTCAAGGTTGCCAGGGCCAAAACCATACCCCGATATCACCCAAGCCAGACCAGCCAGGTCCCGGGTATTGTTTCGATAATTATTGTTCCTAAAAGTCCGTATGCTAAACCAATGCCAAGTGATGAGCTTCTGAAGAGCGTTTACAGACATCTGGAAAAACAACGCTTGCTTGCGACTGAATTGTTTATCATTCCTCCTGAATATACTAAAATTTCTGTGGATACAACAGTTAAAATGAAACCAAGATTTGTCAAAAAAACTATAGAAAAGAATGTAAAAACTGAACTGGATAAATTCCTCAATCCCCTAACCGGAGGAGTTGAAGGCAATGGATGGCCTTTTGGAAGGTCTGTGTATCTTTCAGAAATATACCAGATCATTGACAGCGCGGAGGGGGTGGATTATGTTCAGTCCGTGAAATTAAACAAAAAAGAAGTTGATATAGACATACCTTCCCACGGTCTGGTGTATTCCGGTAATCAGGTAATTAAAGCAGAGGAATAATGGAGGCTTTTCATGGTCAATGAGTTTAAATTCAGGGTATTGACAAGTGAGGACTGGAAGGATATCGGGAAAAAAGAAGAAGAACTCTTGATCTACAGTAAGGGATTAAGGCTTAAAGACGACGAAACTTCAGGTGTCTATTCTTCGAATCCACTTGAGAGTGGAATACCAGGCTGCAGATGGCATCGTATTGTCCTGGATGCGAACATCCCGGATAATTCCACACTGACTGTCTCTTTTTATGCTTCAGATAAAGAAGAAACTGCAAAATCTTTTATTGGAAGGCGTGTTTTCAAAAATGCAAATGATGCACTCGTGGAAGTGCCGCCGGGAAGATACTTATCTCTAAAAATAGAGTTCCACCGTGAAGGAAAGGATAGCCCGGTATTGAAAAATGTCAAGATATATTATCAAAGATTCTCATACCTGCGATATCTTCCAGCTGTATATCAAGAAAATAGCAAAAGTAAAGAATTCCTGGATCGATTTATATCGATTTTCGAATCTGCACTCTATGACAGCGAGGAGACGATAACCGATATACCCTGTTATTTTGATCCCCTGGCATCACCTCCTGAATTTTATCGCTGGCTTGCAAGCTGGTTATCCCTGGACCTGTATGAGCTGTTGCAGGACAGGAACCGGGAATTCATTCTGCGTGCCGTGGAATTTTACAAGCAAAAAGGCACAGCAGAAGGTATAGCATCGCTTGTATCTTTTCTGACAGGTAAAAAATGCTGTGTTAAGGAATACATGAATAACGTTTTCCGCTCATTTGGAATGGAGCACAAAGAAGCAGAGGATATAGCTGATGAGTGGAGATGTGCGAACTCCTATCATAGAACGTCTGATACAGTTGATACAGATGACGCATATCTGATAGCGAAAATGGGTGAACATGATGACAGGATGCATTATACAATTGATACCAGCAAAAATGGGAGATATTCCCCAAAAGTGATCGAACTGTTTATTTTTTTGCCTAACGGCGAGGAACTTAAAATAGACAGGGATCAATTGCTCAAAATAATCAATTCATTTTTACCGGTATTTGTAAGAGCTAAAATCAACATTGTCGAAGTGTATGATGAAAAATATTACCTAAGCTGGATTTTGGATGAATACTCGGATATGGTTCATGGATTAACACAAGAACAGATCAAAGTAAGGGACTTTTACAAAGATCATGTCAGCTGGAAGTGGCTCTGCACATGGAAAGAGGGGCATAAGGCGTTTACTAATGATTTGGATTACCGTACTGTGCAAATCAACATAGATGCTGAACAGAAGTGCGGAGCTTGATAAATATTACTTAAAAAATTTTATGAGGTAAAATTAATGAATATTAAAGGAGTATACAGGGATGTTTTAATGAAGAATGGTGAGGTAATCGAGGACATGGGCTGGAATTCAAATGAGATAGCAGAGGACTACGGGATATTTCTGGCTGCTCTTATGAAGAAAGACCTTAATGATGTTGGAATAGAATACATGGCTGTTGGCGGGGGTAGTGAAGGTGAGGCATCTTTTAAAGAAAGAGTTACCAGTTTCTTTAAAGAGGAATCCACTGATATATGGATCTGGGCAAAGGAAATTGATGCAGAAAATGATATAAAATACTTGGATGAAGACGGTAAAGAAATTACGGATCCTACTATTAAAACAAATAAGCTGAAAATAGATGTAGAATTTTCAAAAGATGAACCATCTAAAGATGATCCTTTGGATTTTAGAGAGTTCGCTTTGCTTGGAATTGATGGTTCTAATACAGATACAATGTTTTTGATCAATTATGTAAACCACGGAGTGATTACAAAGGATACGAATATGGTGCTTACCAGAACTGTAAATTTGACATTTCCGACAGGTGGTGAATAAAAATGGGAAATTTTTCAAGAGATACATTTAAAATAAATGAATTAAAGCATTATGCAGGTGTGCGTCTGCAACAGGGTGTACCGCTGGTAGATGCTGATTGGAATGAGATGGAGGACATAAGAAAATTTGAATTTCAGGATGTCCTTAAGTGGTTCGTGGGTAATGGCATACCAAAAGGTAACGATGGATTCCATATATTACCTGTAACTATCAGTGCCAGTGCCAGTACCAGTGACGATTTTCTGATTAAAGGGGGTGATGGTACAGTAAAGGGAGCAGGTCGCTGCCTGGTGGACGGCCAGGAAGTGATGATCAATGAAGACATGAATTACAAAGACCAGCCTTTGTATGAGAATGATGATCTGGCAAAAGAATGGGATGTTGATCCATTGGGACCATTAGATCTTCCTCCAGCAACAGGAAAACGAAGAGATTGGGTTTATCTTGACGTATGGGAAAGAGAGGTGAACGCTGAGGAGGATAAAGACCTGGTCAATCAGACCATAGGTATAGAAACCTGCGTGCGCATTAAGCGAGAATGGGTAGTGAGAGTGAAAACAGGCGGTCATATGCCAGCTCCCCCCCAAGGTCATGTTTTTTACCTACTGGCTGTTCTAGTCCACCACCAGGGAGAAAGTGCTATTTATAAAATTGAAGATAAGCGGACCACAAATGTGAGCCTCATAGACGAGATCATGGATGCCAGAGGCATCAAGGGCAACCTTGGCAACAGGTTGGATGAGTCTTTGACAAAAGGGGGGCAACTCCGTCACAGTGTGGTTAGGGAAGACCAGCTTGATACTGCTGTAAAGGGTAAACTTGTTACTAACGGGAATAACCATGACCATATACGTGGGGACGGTGCTACTATAAGGCATAGTTCGTTGAATAAGGATGATGGCACCAATCCGCATGGGACAACGGCCGTGAATGTGGGGGCGTTGCCAGTCAGTGACGGCAAAGTCCAATTAGGAGGTGGATCTGGGAATGCAGTTGCCACCTTTATTCAGAGTCAAACGGGTACTGATATCCATGCTGGCCTCATCTCAGGATATGGCTTTGGTAGTATTGGACTTGGTACACGTTCAGCTCTGGTTGGATTTTCCACAAATTCGGAAGCTTACGGTGTGTATGCTCAGTCTTCAGGAACATATTCTTTATATGTTACAGGTACATCCTTCTTTTCGGGAGCAAAGACAGGGTATGTTGTTGATATCTTTGTGAACGGAAGCGGACAGAGATTGAGAACTGGTGATGTCGTAAAATTGAAAGGTACCCCAGTTACCCGTTTTCAGGGGGATAACAATAAGATCCCAGTGACAGAAGTCACTTTAGCAGATAAAGAAAATGAAAAAATGATTATCGGTATTGTAGATTGTGAATCGATACCGGAACAAGGTTCTCCCGATAACAGAGTAGGCCCGGATGATCCAACATTTATTGAAGATGGCAGTGAATTATTTGTGGTGACTCTTGGCGCCTATGCCAACTGCAAAGTAGATGCCACTGAATCACCCGTTGAAGTAGGGGATTTATTGACCTCATCTTCAAACCCAGGTCATGCCATGAAAGCCACTGATCCAAAAATCGGGAGTATAATTGGCAAAGCCCTGGAACCCCTCAAGGAAGGAACCGGTTATATTTCAGCATTTATAAACATACAGTAGGAGGAAACTATGTCAGAATATTTTTTCCAGATTACGTTATCTATTGAGCCAAAGAGCAACGGAAAGGCGGAGCTTGTCTCTCCAAAAGTATTGCTCGAACTGAATTATCAATTCGTCATTGTTAAGGATGGCGGAAATGAAGGAATTATCAGTATCGATGAACCTGATGCGGTTCTGAAGGAAGTCGAAGAGAATAAAGATTGCAAAAAGTTGACTGTAGAACAGATGAAAATTTTACAAAAAAATTATCCAGCACCGAAGATCAAAAAGATATTCAGAAAACGAACCCAGATCCCGGGACCTGGTGAAGTTGAAACCACAGGAGAGGAGTTTGAAGTTGATGAAAAAGGAAATAGGATCATTGATACTGTTCAGACGGTTCGTTCAGGGTTCTATTTGATCGATGTGCCGGTATTAGAACAACAGGCTTGAGAATGAAAGGGGAAGAAATATGGCAGATATAATAACACTTAATGGGAATTTATTACTAAAAACCGATCCAACAAACCCGAACTCAAAACTAAGTGTCTCAAGAACTGATGCAGGCGCAACGACGCCCCTTGCTCAGATCAAGATGTTCGGTGAGGGAACGAAAAATTTCCAGGGAGTTATGGCGTTTGAGACTATGAACAGTGGATCTCCTAATGGCCTTCTTGAGGAAAGAATGAGGGTCCATATGAACGGCAACGTCGGCATCGGAACAANNTGACCCAAAAGAAAAATTGGAAATTAATGGATCCATTCGAGGAAACCGATCTGGAGCACTTCGGATAAGTACAGATCATGGATATATGGATGTTGGGCCTCAAAATCGTGATTGGTCTCATTTTTACACTGACAGATCAAAGTATTATTTCAACAAAGAGATCAGAGTCAGTTCTGGGAAGATTGGAAGCTATGCTGAAGACTTGTCTCTATGTACATCAGGAACAGAACGCATCAGGGTAAAAAGATCGAACGGCAACGTCGGCATCGGGACCAGTGCACCAGGGGCAAAATTATCCATAAATGGCGGTCTGCACGTCGGCGGCGATTCAGATCCGGGAAACGATAATTTACTTGTGGATGGTGATATTGCAATATCAGGTAAACATGCATTTAGAGGGAGAGATAGCTGGTTAAGGTTAAATCAGGATAAAGCATTTAGATCAGGAGTACACACACCCGGGGTTTTCGCACCCATGAGCTTGAATGTAGGTGGAGCTGGCAGTTGGGGTGATCCTGGACCGGGAAATGTCTGGATAACAGGAAACGTCGGCATCAGGACGGTTAATCCAAATATTCATCTAGCCATTGGTGATAGTGACACCGGTTTAAAGCAGCAAGGTGATGGTGAATTAGCTATATACACCAATAATAAAGAACGTGTACGGATTGATAAGTCTGGCAACGTCGGCATCGGGACGACGAATCCAGGTGAAATTTATAAACTTGATGTTCGTGGCTACAATATGTTGACTGATCCAGAATCGAAGTACAACAGTCATTTTCCATATAGAGACAATTGCGCTTATATTACAGGGTCAAAAGTGTATATTCGAGGAGGGAAACCTGATAAATGGAAAAAATGTCTGACCGTCAATAGTGCCAGTGGATGGACGAGGATTGGGGATGGTATCAGTCCTAACAATATACAGTTCGAACCGCAAAGCGGTTTCCATCGCGTTGCTTTTAACGAATTGCGATTTTGGGATTGGGATACTCGTGGAGATATGGTAACTTTCAAAGACGGCAACGTCGGCATCGGAACGTTACAGCCGAGCGATAAGCTGCACGTTGCAGGAAGTTTCATAAGAGTAGATGGAGCTGGACAGGAACAAGCATACATAGGTGGAGATGGTTGGGGATCTGATGTTCAAATTGGCAGCCATAATGCAAAAATCATGAATGTAGGTATGTGGAATACTGCAAATGGAAAACATATGAAGGTATATGCTCTTGATTTTATTAAAACTTCAGACCTTAGATATAAAATGAATATACAAACAATTTCAAATGCTCTTGATAAAACACTAAAGTTGCGTGGTGTAATGTATAATGATCGGAATCAAGTTGAATCTCAAGATCTGGATTCCGGCAGCGAACATAAGATTGGCCTTATAGGCCAGGAAGTTGAAGAAATCGTTCCCCAGGTAGTATTCCGGGATAAGAAAGGATTTTGTAGTATTTCTTATACCTCTATAATCCCTTTACTTATTGAGGCAATGAAAGAGCAACAAAAAATGATTGAAGAATTGAAAGACACAATCATCTCCGATATTAAAGGCGACAGTAGAACCTGATCTAGAAGATATAGAGGCATAATCAGGATATAGAACAGGGGACTGCATTAGCCCATACGCAGTAACAGTCGCTTCGAGTATCCACTTCAAATCTAAGGGTAACTGACTCTATTTTGAAATCGAAAACCTGCTTAAGCACTTGATTTAGATAATCCCAGTGTGCATTTTACCCTGATTTTTGAAATGGATATGTTATCGACATCTTATCTTATTATAATGCGAAGAAGGAGAAACCATCATGAAAGAGCAATTAAAACAACGCCTCAAAGAACTCAAAGCCGAATTCGAATCAGGCCAGAAAGCCCTGGCCGACCTTGAGAATCGACAGGCTGATCTGAGGAACACCTTAATGCGCATCAGCGGGGCGATTCAGGTGCTGGAAGAGGAATTGTCAATAGAAGGCAAACCAGAGTCAGACAATGCTAAGCAGTTTGAAGAGGTTCCAGAATCAGAGCCAATAACTGAATGAAAATTAAGATAATTTAATATAGTATAAAATCATATTTTAATTCAGAGGGCCGCCGTTTCTGTTCACACATTGAACAGAAAAATAGCGGGAAAAGGCAGATCACCGCACCTCATTATGTTTAGACAAATAAACGTCACTAAATGAGGTTAGGAAAGGAAGGGATATCCACGGTCTCTCTATGACCAATACGGCGCCCGGATCTTCCGAAGGTGAGAAGCGCTGGCCCTCGGCCTGGCGGCTAATCAATTCTTTGAAAAAACCAGGATCACTATTAATTTTTCAGATCAACATGCTGCACCAGTATTCATAATACTTCTATTGCATTTTTGAACACGAAGTACTGGCAGATCATCAGAACAGAATAATAACACAGAGACGGTCATGAACATAAAAATAAAAGGCTGCTACTGCGATGTACTGACAGACTCCAACGGTCGAGTACAGCAGGGCTGGCATTCTAACCTCATAGTCCGGAATTGTAACCTGCTCCTGGCAGCATTAATGAAAAATGAGATAAATATGCAGGGCATACTCTACCTGGGTATTGGCGAGGGGGAGGACGATTGGGATTCAAGCCGACCGGTACCTCTTATGACAACGACAAAGCTTGCTAAGGAAGTGGCGCGCCTGGAGATAACTAAGAATCAGATTGTATACCTCGACAACCTTGAAAAACCTGTTGAAACAATCTCAAACCGCCTGGAAATAACTATAAAATTCAGAGGTGAAGATTTTATATCTAACGGTTTTCAAACTATTAGGGAATTTGGTTTATTCGGAGGAGATGCAACCAAAGAACCAAACAGCGGTTTTATGATCAACTATGTAATCCACCCCCGCATCGACCTGACTTCAGACCTGACGTTCACACGCAAGTTGCGCCTGACTTTTTCGATGGGTGCAGTCCAGGAGGAAAAGGTGATGGGGGTCGGAGCAAACCTGCCGGTGATCAGCATTGATGGAATTGGCGATGAGTATGCAGGAGAACTTGGAAAAAATGGTATTTACTATCTGAGCGATCTGGCAGAGATCGATCCTTTCAGCCCTGTTGGTTCTATACCGCAGGCCAGGTTGAAAGATTTTCGTGCCAAGGCAAGGATGGTGTCCCGTCTGGGAGTTAATCCGGCACCTTTTATCCAGTTAGCTGAGTGCAGCATTAGCAGTCTCTTGAGTAAAAGACCTGAGATACTGGCAACCGATGCACCGGGAGTGACTTCAGAGGTTATAAAGCAACTACAGGAAAAACTTTCGGTCCTTCATATTGCCCTGGATGATGCACATCTGCAACAAATTACGCTTAGTGAACTGATAAAAGCCTGATAGCTTTTTAGTTAAAGGAAAAGGAATTAACGTGGCATCCAAAGATATTGAATTAGATAAGGTCCTTGTGAAAATACAAAATGAACTATCAGCAGGTCTGCTCTACACGCATATCCGTATCAATAATAACACCAACAAAACCCTTGAGGTAGCCTCCTTCCTTTATGCTCTTATAGAACTGCTTAACGAAAAGGGACTGCTGACCATTGAGGAACTTGATGAAAGAAAAAAGCAAGTAGCAGAAAGGCTTATAAAGAAGTTCATTAAAAGCGGCACAGGGCTGATGTACCAGGATCCTGAATATGATAAGTACACCTTCG
>LGVC01000146.1_pt10 | contig 16213 bp, 16 predicted proteins | sample 469851 | NCBI WGS metagenome assembly LGVC01 (sample SAMN03857202, study PRJNA290197) | marine sediment metagenome | biome: ocean floor; feature: cold seep; material: sediment; isolation source: sample #5133, Elevator 3A push core 47, collected at Hydrate Ridge North... ...
GAGGGAACGGGCATGGGGCTATCTGTCGTACACGGTATTGTGAAAAGCCATGAAGGAGCCATAACGGTTGACAGTAAGCCCGGCAAAGGAACGGTTTTCGAGGTATTTCTTCCCATGTCGAGGACCGAGGCCGCATCCGAGGCGCTACCGTCCGGACCACTTCCCAGGGGCAACGAGCGGATTCTTTTTGTTGACGATGAGCAACCCATAGCTGAAATGGGAAAACAGATGCTTGAACGCCTTGGCTACCACGTAACGGCTCGAACCAGCAGCGTCGATGCCCTGGAGTCGTTCCGTGCACAACCCCAGGGGTTTGATCTTGTCATAACTGATTACACAATGCCGAACATGACAGGCGCAGAACTATCCAAAGAACTGCTCCGCGTCCGGCCGGATATCCCGATTATCCTTTGCACCGGGTTCAGTGAGGCGTTTTCAAAAAGGAACGCCGGCGCCATGGGCATACGGGAACATATCATGAAGCCGGTTGTGATGCATGATCTCGCGCAAATGGTCCGGAAGGTGTTGTAAAAAAGGTTCGGTGTCAATGCGGAAGCGGTTTTTTGCAGTACCGGTCTTTTTCGCTGTAAATACAGCCGCAGTATTGCTGGCGGTACATCTTCAGTTCTTTTGAGATCCGGATTCCCTGTTTCCAGCCTTTTCTGAAATCCCTGTACAAGAAAGGAACGCCCTGTTCCGCTGCAATGTTTTCCCCGATCGAGCGGATCAGCTCATGTTTTTGAAACTTGCTATACAGGAGTGTTGTGGTGAAATAGTCGAATTTACCCCGCCGTGCAACGATTGCGGCGTATTTCAGCCGTGAATGATAACAATAAGAGCACCTGTCAGTCTCTCGAAAGACCACATTTTGCAAAAAGGTTTCAAGGTCGTATTCATCCTGATAGATGACCTTTAGGTCAACCTGGTCCGCATAGGTTTTCAAGGTGTCGCGTCTGCGGACATATTCCTGGTATGGATGGATATTATGGTTGTAGAAAAAACCAAGGACACGAAACGACTCTGATCGGAGTGCGTTCAGGCAATAGATAGCGCAAGGCGCGCAGCATATATGGAGTAAGACCTTCATCGGACCTGCATTCGAACCCCAAAAATAGCTGTCCCGATCCGAACCATGGTTGCCCCTTCCTCCACAGCAGCTTCAAAATCACCGGTCATCCCCATGGAAAGTTCTTCCATGCGGATTGCAGGTATCTTTTCCTTCCTGATTATAGCCTGAAGATTCTTCAGTTCCCTGAAATAGGGGCGGACCTTCTCAGGTTCGTTAAAATACGGGGGCATGGTCATCAGACCACGGACGGAAAGATTCTCAAGGGTTGCAATCTCCCGGACAAGAGAGATCGCATCCGCAGGGCAGATGCCGGACTTGCTCGCCTCGCCCGCAATATTGACCTGGATAAGCACAGGCAGGACCTTTTTTTCCTTTCCTGCTCGTTTGTCCACTTCCCGGGCCAGATTCAAGCTGTCTATCGAATGGATCATGTCAAAGAGCCGGACTGCGTATTTTGCCTTGTTGGTCTGGAGATGGCCGATAAGATGCCATGAGATATCAGTGCGGCCGACCGACTCAATCTTGGATCTTGCTTCCTGGATATAGTTTTCGCCAAACGCGGTGATCCCTGCCACAACCGCCTCCCTGATGCCGTCACAAGAGACCGTCTTGCTTGCCGCTATCAAACGGACCCTCGCCGGATCGCGGTTTGCCCGGAGAGCGGCAGCCCTTATCCTTGCCTTGATCAATGTCAGATTATCTTGAATCTTGTATGACATCAGACAAAAAACACTCCTTCAGCGTTTCAATTACCTCGCAAAGAGGAAGGCCAATGACATTGGTAACCGACCCGGAGACGCGCCTGACCAGAAATGCGCCCCTGCCCTGTATTGCGTACCCTCCTGCCTTGTCAAATGGCTCTCCTGTCTGAATATACCATTCAATTTCCTCTTCTGTGAGTCTCTTGAATTCAACTTCCGTCTCTGTCACCTCAGAAAAAAATCGGTCGAGTCTCCGATTGATCAGGCAATACCCGGTCAATACGTTATGCCCCCTGCCACTTAACCGTTGCAACATTCTACGCGCATGATCAGGATCTTCCGGTTTGCCGAGGATTTTCTCCCCGATAACGACAATTGTATCGGCTCCGAGCACCCAGCTTTTCGGATATTGCCGCGCAACATCAGCAGCCTTGGCCTCTGAAAGCCTCTTTACGCGCCGGGTCGGAGAACTTTCTACAACACTCGTCTCATCGACGCTGCTTGGAACTATTGAAAAGACGAGCCCTGCCCTTTTCAGCAAGTCACGCCGCCTCGGCGATGTTGAAGCAAGAATCAATTCAGGCAATTGGAAAGGAAAGTTCATCACTATAAACACATACCAGAATCAACCCGGTTTTGCAACGTGCGTTCGGTTGTGGGTTGTGGATGGTTCCCTGCGCTGCAGGAATCGCTCAATTTGGGTTTCCATTCGAACAAGCGGCATGGATGAGCAGATGCGGCTTTTTGCACGTGAAAATTGTCGATTCATCGCGGATCAGTGTGAAAACTATCTAATCTTTGTGTGGGAGCGGCATTCTTGCCGCGACAGTCGCGGATAAAAAGCCGCTCCCACAGTAAGTTTGAAACAACCGAAAGCATAATCAGGGCCGAAGATTTCCACACTAATCCACGATAAACCAAATTGTCTTAAAAAACGATTCATCATGTGGTATGAATCTGTTGAGGTCAAATCTTTTGGGGGCAGTTACTCTCATCGCCATACGAGTGCCTCGACCCCTGAAAATGCAAATTTATTTTTGAGCGAACCCTAAGGAAATCCGCTTTTTGATGCAACATAAAAAGGACATAAAATCGTTTTCCGGAGCGGTCCTTTCGGAATGGTTTGCAGACAGGAAAATCAAGCCATACAGGGCCGGACAGGTATTGCGATGGATATTCCATAGACATGTTGATTCGTTTGATAAAATGACAGACCTGTCAAAAGATCTGAGGAGACTGCTTTCCGACGAATTCAGTATCTCCCGTCTGCAAACCGTCCGGGTGGAGGAATCGACTGACGGTTCCCGCAAGTATCTCTTCAGACTGAAAGATGCAAATCTCGTTGAAAGCGTCCTGATCCCGGAGAAAAACCACTGGACCCTCTGTATCTCCAGCCAGGTTGGATGTGCGCAAGGGTGCCGGTTTTGTCTCACCGGCAGGGGAGGGTTTATAAGGGACCTTGTTTCATCGGAGATCGTCAATCAGATATGGGAAATCAGAAAAGGACTCGATTCGGAGGCAAGACTGTCAAATATTGTGCTGATGGGCATGGGAGAGCCGCTTGCCAACTATGATAACGTAGTGGCCGCCCTGAAGGTCATTATGGCGGAAGACGGGCTTCAATTCTCAAACAGGCGTGTGACGCTCTCCACTGCGGGACTGGTACCAGGGATCGAACGTCTGGGAGGAGAGATCAATATGAATCTTGCGGTGTCCCTCAATGCGGCGGACAATGAAAAAAGAACATATCTTATGCCTGTCAACCGGAGGTACCCGCTTGAAACCCTCATCAATGCCTGCAGGGCTTTTCCGCTCGACCGCCGCAGGATGATCACCTTTGAATACATACTCATTTCAGGGATCAATGATTCTCCCGAGGACGCAGAACAACTTGCAAAGCTTCTCCGCCCGCTCCGGGCGAAAATAAATCTGATCCCTTTTAATGCATTTGAGGAAACAAAGTTTCAAAAACCCGCCGAATCAGAGATCCTCGCATTTCAGAAGATACTGACCGATCATCACTATACGGCTATGATACGCCGCAGCAAGGGATCTGACATATCCGCCGCCTGCGGACAGCTCCGCCGCAAGGAGGCCGGTTGAACACGGAAAACATTATGCTTCACAGGATAGTAACCTACGGGCGAATGATCAAGTTCAGCCATACCATCTTCGCCCTTCCATTTGCATTGGCGTCCGTTGTGCTTGCGCAACGGGAGTATCCGGTCACATTCAGACTTCTTTTTCTGATACTTCTCGCTATGGTTGGCGCGCGGTCTGCGGCAATGGGTTTTAATCGTCTCACAGACGCTGAAATCGACGCGAAGAACCCCCGGACATCTGCAAGAGCGATTCCGGCAGGCACGCTCACAAAGAGGTCTGCCGCGTTATTTGTCGCGGCGTCGTCCGTATTGTTCATATTTTCGTCCTTTCTGATTAACCGGCTCTGTTTCTACATCTCCGCGCCGATACTCCTGATCCTTTTTTCCTATTCATTCACAAAAAGATTTACCTGGTTCTCCCATCTGTATCTTGGAATTACTATCAGCCTTGCACCCCTCGGGGCATGGATCGCTGTCACCGGGAGTTTTTCGACCTCGATTCTTGTTCTTTGTCTTGCTCTGCTGACATATATCTCCGGATTTGATATCCTCTATTCCTGTCAGGATGCGGAGTTTGACAAAAAGGCGGGGCTTTATTCAGTGCCTGCGAGGTGGGGGATCAAAACGGCCTTTCGTATATCTTCCGCGCTTCACATAATTTCGTTCTCATTTCTGTGTCTCATCTGTCCCGTCTTTGACATGGGGCCGGTCTATATGGTCCTTGTGGGGGTGATCGGATTTCTCCTGATACTGGAACATCGTCTGATCAATCCTGATGACCTTTCAAAGATCCGGGTTGCCTTTTTCAACGTAAACAGCATGATCTCGATTATACTCTTTCTTGCTGTCTTTCTTGACGAATGGGGGAAACACCTGTGAAGGATATCACCAGCAGAACAATAGTCGCGATCTCCGGCGCGTCCGGTTCTATCTACGGAATACGGCTTTTGAAAGCGCTGCTCGGTATGCCCCTGGAGGTTCATCTGATTATCTCCAGGGAGGCAAAGACCGTGATGGCCCATGAACTCGGATTTGATAACGGTTCAGACCTTGAAGATCTTTTTGAAAAAGAAGATGTCAGATTTCACAAGGCCGCCCGCCTCATAAGACATGAACCTGACGACTTCCTTGCTGATGTGGCCAGCGGTTCGTTCAGACACCAGGGGATGGCGATAGCTCCGTGCTCCATGAAGACGCTTGCGGCGGTTGCCTCCGGATACGCGGTCAACCTTGTGGAAAGGGCCGCTGACGTCTGTCTCAAGGAAAAGAGGCGTCTTGTCCTGGTCCCCCGTGAAACCCCGCTTAACAGAATTCATTTAGAGAACATGCTCACAGCGCACAAGGCCGGGGCTGTCATTCTGCCGCCCTCTCCCGGGTTCTATTTTCATCCCGGGCAGATTAACGACCTTGTTGATTTCGTTGTGGCCAGGGTGCTCGACCAGTTGAAGATAGATCAGGACCTGGTTGGGGAATGGGGCCGGGGAGGGTAATCTGTATGAAGACATGTTATAATAACCTGCGGGAATTTATCGAGTTTCTTGAAAGCAAAGGAGATGTAAAGAGGATTCGCACAGAGGTGTCCTCCTATCTCGAAATCAGCAGGTTCACCGATCATGAATCAAAGAGTCCTGACGGCGGCAAGGCGCTCTTGTTTGAGAAGGTCAGGGGTTCCTCGTTTCCCGTGGTGACGAATGCGTTTGGGAGTCCACGCCGCATCTGCCAGGCGCTCGGTGTGGACCATCTTGATCAGCTCGGAGAGAGGATAGAAAAGCTGCTCAATATGGGCCCGCCGGAAAATATCCGGCAGTTTTTTCATCTTGTGTCATCCGGCCTTGCCATGACGCAGTTCTTCCCGCGCAGGCACAGAAAGCCGCATCCTCCCTGTCAGGAGGTCGTGCATACGGGAAAAGAGGTTGACCTTTCGACCATTCCGGTCCTCCACTGCTGGCCCCTGGACGGAGGTCCGTTTGTTACGCTGCCTCTGGTCTTTACCCGGAGTCTGGTTACGGGGAAGCAGAACGCAGGGATGTACCGGATGCAGATTTTTGACAGAAACACAACGGGGATGCACTGGCATATCCACAAAGACGGCTCCCACTACTATAACGAATATTGCAGGGCGAAAAAGAGGATGCCGGTTGCAGTCGCCGTGGGCACGGACCCCGCAACAACCTATGCTGCAACCGCCCCGCTTCCCAGGGGGATTGATGAAATGATACTTGCGGGGTTTATCCGTCAAAAACCGGTATATCGAACAAGGTGTCTCACCGTTGACCTCGAAGTGCCGGCAGAGGCGGAGTTTGTCCTCGAAGGATATGTGGACCCCGGTGAGACGCGTGCGGAGGGCCCATTTGGTGATCACACAGGTTATTATTCCCCGGTTGACCTCTATCCCGTATTTCATGTAACCGCCATTACACACCGCAGGGATGCAATCTACAGCGCCACGCTCGTAGGTCGGCCCCCCATGGAGGATTGTTATCTCGCAAAGGCCACGGAAAGACTTTTCCTTCCGCTTCTAAAAAGCATGTTTCCTGAAATCAGGGACTACTGGTTTCCATGGGAAGGGGTCTTTCACAACATCGTGATCGTATCAGCCGAAAAGGAATATCCCGGACAGGCTCAAAAACTGATGAGCGGATTGTGGGGACAGGGCCAGATGTCCTTTTGCAAAGCGATCGTGGTGGTGGACGAAGCAGTTGACCCCAAAAACCCGCGCGCAGTCTTAAGAGAGCTGATCCGGCGCACCGATATTGATTCCGATATTTGGATAATCCGCGGGGTGCTGGACGTGCTGGATCATTCCGCTGCCAATCCCCTTTTCGGCGCAAAAATAGGGATAGACCTGACAACCCGAGTCCCGGGAGAGCCTGACAGAAAAAAGCATACTGACGTCCAAATCCCTTCCGTGTCCCTCAGCCCGGTGCAGGGAATCGAGCTGGCCGGGAGGTCGCTTAAAGGAATTGTATCATGTTATCCTCTTGATGAACCGGGGAAAAACCGGATTATTCTCTTTGGAGTTGATAAGACCCCGGAACGGGGGGGGGATTATTTTGCCCGGGGATTGCAAGAGATAAAGGAATTGGAGAATTATAATATAATGATCCTGTATGACAAGGAAATCGAGCTTTCAGACAGCTCCCTGGTCTTGTGGAAACTGTTTAATAATGTTGACCCTGAAAGGGATTTCTATCGAAAGGAAAACCGTCTGATAGTAGATGCATGTCGGAAGGGTCCTGCGGAAGGATATACGAGGAAATGGCCGGATGATATCCTGATGGAACAGTGAACACGGAAGAAGAGGAAAGAAAAATGAAGATATCAATTCCGAGAGATAGCGTAACTCAGATAATGAATGATTATAGTTGCTCTGAAGAAGAGGCAACCAAGGCATACCTTGATGCGCAGGACAAGGCCGGCGAGGCATCAAAGGCGTTCCTGGATCAGAAGTTCGGGCCGAGTAAAAAGAGCGCTGCGCAGCCGGCGCCCGCGATCTATACCCCGACTGAAATCAAGAAACACTTAGACAAATTTGTCATTGGACAGGAAAAATACAAGAAAAGGCTCTCCATTGCGGCTGCTTATCATTTTGCCATGATAAAGCACCTTGGCGAGCATCCGGACGACAAGACGGTCAAGAGATTTCGAAAGAAAAACACGATCACTTCCGGGCCTTCCGGAAGCGGCAAGACCTATTGCGTCGAGGTCCTGGGGGACCTCCTCCAGGTTCCCACGCTCATAATTGATGCAACAGATTATACCGAGGCGGGCTATGTAGGCAAGAGCGCCGACGACATGATTCGAGAGCTTATTGATATGGCCCCGGGGCATAACAGAGAAGAGCAGGCACGCTTCATAACGAAATACGGGGGCTTGATATTTGTAGACGAGATCGACAAGAAGGCAAAAGACACGGGCGCGGGAGGGTATGATATTTCAAGAGAAGGATTTCAACGCTCGGTGCTCAAACTCATAGAAAGAAAGCTTGTGCCCATAAACAACCCGTTATCTGCTGCTTCACAGATTCAGGAAGCGATCGACCGGCAAAGAGGAAAAAAGACCGACAAACAGGAAAGCATGATCAGCACGGAAAACATACTTTTTATCCTGGGCGGATCATTTGAAAGACCCGGCGACAACCTGGAATCGATTGTAAAAAAGCGGCTGCAACACAAGGGACGGGTGCAGGAAGACGGGAGCATAGTAATCAAGGGATTTACCGCAGACAAGGACAAAACCGGCAAGGATCAATTGAGAAATTACTACAAGGAAGCCGAGGCCGAGGACTACGTTAAATTCGGGCTTCTCCCTGAGTTGATCGGCCGATCTCCAATAAGGACATTTGTTAATCTGCTGTCAAAAAACGATTTAATCCGCATTATGCAGGCGACAGAAGACTCAATTCTCAATCAGTACAAACTGGAATTCAGTTTATTTGACATCGATGTGGAGTTTGCCGATGAAGCGGTTGAGTATGTAGCCGAGATCTCGGAAAACCGGAAAACAGGCGCCCGGGCGCTGGTAAGCGCGTGGGAGAATATCCTTACGGATTTTCAGTTTGAGCTTCCGGGTTCGAATTTTACAAAACTGGAGGTTGTCAGAGAACTTTGCGAAAGACCAAAGGACGTCCTTTTGAAGATGCTTGAGAAATCCCCATTTGTCGATTTTGCCGAAAACTTCAGAAAAGAATACGGCATTGAGCTTATCTTGGATGAAGATGTGCAGGACTATGTGGAACAGTATGCAAGGCGAGAGAACATGCAGGTGTCCCGGAGCCTCAAAAAGTTGCTCTTTGGCGCGTCCGCACTGAACTACATGGATGTCAAGGGGCCCTACAAGATAACGAGGGAGATGCTGGAAGATAGAAAATACTTTGACAACCTGTTTGCCGGATGGCACGAAAAACAACGAAACAGGTCGGAAAGTTGATCCATTCCATTATGGTTCCAAAAATTCCCTCAGTGTCTTTTTTCGAGAGGGATGCTGGAGTTTGTTCATTGCGGTTTTTTCTATTTGACGTATACGCTCGCGCGATACCCCAAACGATTTGCCGATTTCATGAAGGGTCTGCCGGTATTTTTCTCCGATTCCATATCGCTTGCGTATGATGACTTCCTCTCTTGGCGTCAGTGTTGACAAAATCTCGGTCATCTTTCTTGACAGATCATCTGTTGCAACTTCTTCATACGGGGTTTTATCAGTCGTATTCTGCAGGAAATCGCCGACGCAGTCTCCCCCTTCTTTCACAGGGCTTTCCAGAGAAACGGGATTAGATATCAGGGACAATACAGACTCGACATTTTCCGTGGAAATGTCTAAGGCATCCGCTATATCATTGGGGGTCGGATCTCTCCCGATGCTGCCCAAAAGAGAATAGAATGTGTTCAATATCCTGTTTCTTTTTACCAGGATGTGTACGGGTATCCTGATTGTGCTTGATTTGTTTTGCAGGGCGCGGATAATAGCCTGGCGAATCCACCAAATAGCATAGGTGCTGAATCGATATCCTGTTCTGTAATCAAAGCGATATACAGCCTTCAACAGGCCCATATTCCCCTCCTGAACAAGATCAAGAAGGCCTAATCCCCTGTTTCTGTATTTCTTTGCCACACTGACTACGAGTCGGAGATTTGCCATTGCAAGCTGATGCACGGCCTCTCTTAACTCATTGTCAATATGTTCGAGCGTAGACAACAGGAGACTCAACGACCTGTCAGCCTCATGTTTTTTGCTCAGATCTCTTACAGTCTTCAGACCACGCTCAATCAGATCTTCTTTGGCAAGCCGGGGTTTGCTCGTTTCTGCATGATATTGTCGGATTGTTTCCTGCAAGTCCTGTATTTCCGGTATGGAACAGGCGCTCTTTAGAATAGACTCGAAGAATTCTATCTGCATTCCTCGTATTTTCTTGCCGACAGACTGTTCCTGCTCAAAGGAAAGGACTTGATATCGGTCCATTTCTCGGATATAGTTCAATAAAATGAGATCTTTTTCTCCACCTCCGTTGAACCGGCTTTTGCCTTTCCTTGGTTTCATACCGGACTGTGTGTCAACGTGATGACCCTCAGGGGTCGAAATCTCAGAAATCTCTGTGTTATGTGCAAGCATCCCGTTCATTTTTCAGACTCCTTAATTTGGGGTCATGGGTAGCAAACATCATGATTATGTATCAGAAATTAAGGGAAAATTGCTAATATGTCAACCCTGATATTTGCCAATATGGCAATATTGGCAACACTACAGGGGTTTTGGCGTGCAATAACGGCTTATTCTACACGAGAAGCTCTTTTTATTGCCATTTTGGCAACATAGCTTCTTTCTGTCCCAATATTGACAAGCCTCTTTTTTTTTATTATTATAAAAATATCATGGAACAAAATGATCTACATATCGGACGCAAGATCAAGGAATTGAGAAAAACAAAGGGGTTGTCTCTTGAACAACTGGGGAAACTCTGCAGGTGTTCCAAATCCTACATGTCCAGAATAGAAAATGGAAAGCGTCGTATTGACGTTGAGAGGTTGAAATGTCTTGCGAAAGAACTTGGAGTAACTCCGGACTATTTTCTTGGTTTCAATAATATTGATGAGTTAGTTCAATCTGTCAATAAAGATACAAAAATTGTGCATGTTCCCGGTCCTTTTTCGCCCGAACTCTCCTCTGATTCTGAGGGAAAAATATACGAATTGGTGCTCCGATTTGATGATTCAGGGGAAGGCCGGAATGTAAAAGTTGCCAAAATTGAAAAATCCGTTGCCATGGAGAATGACGCGGATATTTCTGCGGTCCCATCAGCCACCCGGACATCTGTGGAAACCAGTGACGTATCCCAAAAGGTATTGATAGTCGACGATCAGCATTTTATAATAGAGTTTATAAAGGATGCCCTTGACGCCTATGACATCCATGTAGAGGTGGAATACGCCTATTCCTGTGCCGAGGCCCTGAAGAAGTTCAAGGAGAACCTGACCGACAACAATTCTATTTCATTGGTATTGTTGGATTACGTCCGTATTCAGGGAAGTGGGCGAGACACGCTCAAGGAAATGCTTCAAATGAACCCCCGGATTCCGATAATTGTCATGACCGGATACGGAAACCGCGACATTCGCCAGGATGCGCTGGATTGCGGAGCGTTTGACTTCATTGAAAAGCCGATCTCACTAAACGAAATGATCAAGTCCGTTCAGCGTGCTTTGAGACTTACATAAATCGCTGTTTATCCCCTTGGGCTGGAAATAAAAAAGGGTTAAGTCGTATGACCTAACCCTTGAAATCGTTTGGAGCGGGAAACGGGATTTGAACCCGCGACTTCAACCTTGGCAAGGTTGCACTCTACCGCTGAGTTATTCCCGCTCGAACATACTATTTTCTTACTATTCAGGTGAATTTGTCAACAAAAAAATAGCCCTTGCAGGCATAAATACTATTTTTCAATAACCGAATAGAACTTCCTGAAGTAATCGAAACCGGACCAGACGGTCAATACGGCGGCAATCCATAGAAAAAACATCCCTACTATGTGGAAGTTGCAACCAAAATACGTGTAATGAATAATCAAGGGAATAATGCCCGCGATCTGAAATCCAACCTTGTATTTTCCAAGTGTTGTAGCGGAGATCACAATCCCTTCAGCAGAACAGATCCCCCTTAACCCCGTGACAGCCAGCTCCCGGGCGATAATAAAAAAGACCAGCCACGCAGGCACTCTGCCCAAGGGAATCAGCATAATAAGGGCCGCTGAAACAAGAAGCTTGTCTGCGAGGGGGTCCAAGAACTTCCCCAGGGTCGAAACCAGATTCCGGCTCCGGGCAAAAAAGCCGTCCAGCAGGTCAGTGATAGCGGCGAGGGAAAAAAGAATAGCCGCGGAAAAGCTGCATGTCTTGTTGGGAAACGACATGAGAACGACAAGCGCCGGGACAGTAGCAATTCTGTAAAACGTCAGATTATTCGGCAGATTCCACAGGGCTTTCTTCTTCATTCTGCTTACCAATTTCTCGCTACCAGAGCGATTCTTGCCTGAAGGCATGGTAGTAGTTCATTACACTGCGCACGAATTCCTGAGTCTCCCTGAAGGAAGGGATACCATTGCATCGCGAAACAGCTTCCGGACCGGCATTATAAGCAGCCAGAGCGAGCGGCAACCGGCCATCAAAGACTGTCAGAAGTCTTCGCAGGTACCGTGCCCCTCCGTTTATGTTCTCCTCGGGATCAAAGGGGTTTGATACTCCGAGTTCGTCACAGGTCTCAGGCATGATCTGCATAAGGCCCTGTGCGCCCATTCTTGATACAGCAGAGGGGTCAAAATTCGACTCTGCCTTGATTACCGCCTTAAGCAAAGAAAACGGCAGTTCATGATCCCTTGCAGCGCCTTCAATAATCCTGTCGTATCTGTCTGTTGAACGCCCGGGCAACCTTTCTGTTTGAACATAGACGTGATAGTCAGACGCTACCGGCACGTTGGTAAAATAGAGTATTCCGTCACTGTCAATATACTTGTAGATATTCTCCGCTGCCTGTGCGGCTGGTATTGCAACCAGGTGTGCAGACATGAATACCGCAAAAAGCCTGAGACTAAGTTTTCCTCTTTTTCCAATCATCCAGGAACTTTTCCAATCCCCTGTCAGTCAATGGGTGTTCGGCTATCTGCGTGATTACCTTAAACGGAATAGTCGCAATATCCGCTCCCATGAGCGCCGCGTCAAGGACATGAATCGGGTTTCGGATGCTTGCCACAATGATCTCAGTCGTAAATCCATAGTTTTCATAGATCTGTATGATCTTATCCACCAGCCCCATTCCATCATGAGCAACATCGTCCAGCCGGCCCACAAACGGACTTACATAAGTCGCCCCTGCCTTTGCGGCCATTAAGGCCTGAAGAGGAGAAAAAACAAGCGTCACATTTGTCTTGATCGCCTCGCCGCTGAGTTTCTTGGTGGCCTTGATACCTTCGGTGGTCATGGGAATCTTTATAACAATATTTTCATGGATCTTTGAAAGCTCGCGGCCTTCAGCCACCATGCCTTCGGCGTCCGGACTCACTGCTTCGGCGCTGATGGGACCATCGATGATCTCGCAGATCTCATTTATTACCTCCTTGAAGTCACGTCCTTCTTTTGCTATGAGAGAAGGATTCGTGGTAACTCCGTCAATCACTCCCAACTTGTTTGCTTCCCTGATTTCCTCAATGTTGGCCGTATCAATGAAAAACTTCATCAGCTATAATACCCTCCCATAAGTTATCGTCATCCTCGCTTCTCTTTTTCCTGCTCGATAAATCTGTCCCGGCACTCAGTGCTGCAAAAATGGTACTCCGCCCCATCAACGATGGCGCTAACCCCGTCGCGCTGCGGGAAATACGCCTGGCAATAAGGATCTTTTATCATTACGTTGTCAATCTCCGGATTACCCCTTTTTCCTTCACGTCCCGAAACCGGGGGCCGAATAAAAAAACCCTTGATTAGTCTATATACTACATAACCAAGTATTGTTAAAATAATTAATCGCATGAATAATGAATTACTCCCTTTTCGTTATCTTTCAAGTTTGTCAGGAGCTCAAATATGGTCTCATTCAACACCGGATGCAGGATGTCCGGAGCTATATCTGCAAGCGGCCTCAATACAAACCGCCGTTTATGCAGCTCGGGATGTGGAATTGTCAGGTTGTCTGCCCGGATAACCAGGTCTTCAAAGAGCAATATGTCGAGATCCACAATGCGCGGACCAAAATGGATACCTGACGGTCTCCTTCCAAGGGCCTTTTCGATAGACTTCAGGTGCGGAAAAAGACTCTCAGGATCAAGAGATGTGCCTATCCTGACAGCCGCGTTTATAAACCATCCCTGATCGTCATAACCAATGGGCTCGGTTTCATACAAAGGAGAGCATTGCTCAACATGACATCCATCAAACCGGTCTATCGCTTCAATCGCCTTGAAACAGTTCTCCGCACGATCTCCCAGGTTCGAGCCGACTCCGATATATACGTTAGAATCCAATTGACTCTATCCGCTTCACCGCCTCTGCGATTCGCTTTTTGTCCACAGTGAGCGCCATTCTTATATACCCTTCCCCGGCGCTTCCGAATCCATTTCCCGGGGTGGTGACCACACCTCCCCTGGTTAAGAGGTGATCGGCAAACCCGGTGGAGGTGTATCCTTCGGGGACCTCAATCCAGAGATAAAACGTAGCACGCGGCAGATTCAGGCGAAGTCCCATTTTTCTTATTCCCTGCACCAGGATATCCCTTCGCTCGGCATAGATCCGGCGCATATTGTCAACGCAGGACTGGTCGCCTTTCAGGGCCTCGATTCCCGCGATCTGCACGGCCTGAAAGGCGCCGGAATCGATATTGCTCTTTATCTGTCCCAGGCCCCCTATCACTTCGGGGTGTCCTGCGGCAAATCCGATCCTCCACCCCGTCATATTATAGGTCTTGGAAAGAGAATGAAATTCAATACCCACTGATTTCGCGCCATCGATCTCGAGAAAGCTTATCGGGCTAAAGCCGTCAAAGGCCATCTCGGAATATGCCGCGTCATGACAGACAATAATATTGTGCTTCCGCGCAAATTGTACAACAGACTCGAAAAACTCTCTCGTGGCGACTGCCGATGTGGGGTTGTTCGGATAGTTCAAAAACATCAGCTTTGCTTTTCCGGCCACGTCCGAAGGTATGGAAGAAAGATCCGGCAGGAAATCGTTTTCTTTCACAAGACTCATAAAATAGCTGGTTCCACCGGCAAACCGGATACCGATGTCATAGACCGGATAGGCCGGATCAGGGACAAGCGCTGTGTCTCCCGGATTAATGAACGCAAGAGGCAAATGCGCAATACCCTCCTTTGATCCTATCAGAGTAACTACCTCCTGACCGGCGTCAAGCGTTACCCCAAAACGCCTCTTGTACCAGAGCGCCACCTGCTCATTGAAATCGAACATCCCTGTGTAAGACGGATACCGATGGTTGGCCGGGTCTTCCGCGGCCCGCTTCAATGCGTCAATAATGTGCTCCGGTGTAGGAAGATCCGGATCACCCACCCCAAGATCTATGATATCGATCCCCTGGCTCCGCACCTCTTCCTTTTTCCTGTCCAGCTCCTTGAAAAGATACGGGGGAAGCGTCCTTACTCTTTCCGACCTTTCGATATTCATCAACAGCCTTTCTACATATATTAACCTGAATTGAGCGGTTCCAGGTTCAGCTGAACCGCTTAACCTGTGTTAAGAAATTAGACCGTATTCCGTCAGTGTCTTTTTCAATTTCGCCAGGTTCGCCTCAGACATCTGAAACATGGGCAGCCTGAGTTCTCCGGATATCTTTCCCATAAGGGCCAGGGTGGTCTTTGCCGGAATCGGGTTGGTTTCATAGAACATGGCCTTGTTCAAAGGAAACAATTTGTAATGAAGTCCTCTTGCCTTGTCCATATCACCGGCTTCAAACGCATCAACCATGTCAGCCATATCCCTCGGGGCTACATTGGCTACCACGGAAATAACCCCTTTTCCGCCGATCGAAAGAAGCGGGAATGCCGTGAAATCATCACCGGAGAGCAAGGTGATCTTGTCACCGCACAGAGATATGATATCGGAAGCCTGCTGCATTGACCCTGTTGCCTCCTTGATGCCGATCACATCGTCGAGTTCAGCCGTCCGGGCGACCGTGGCGGGAAGCATGTTCACCGATGTTCTTCCCGGAACATTATAGAGAACCATCGGAAAGGAACAGGCGTCTGACACTGCCTTGAAATGCTGAAAAAGCCCTTCCTGGGTAGGCTTATTGTAATAAGGAGTGATAACGAGAGCTGCATCCGCGCCTGCGGACCTGGCATGCTTTGTCAGCTCAATCGTCTCGGCAGTGCTGTTGGAACCCGTGCCTGCAATAACGGGCACGCGTCCATGCACCGCGTCAATGGTAGTCTCCACGACCATTTTGTGTTCTGCATGGTCAAGTGTGGCGGATTCCCCTGTAGTACCACAGGGAACGATTGCGTCCGTACCGTTTTCCAGTTGAAATTCGATGAGATTGCGCAAACCCTCTTCATCCACCTTCCCATCCCTGAAAGGCGTAACTATGGCAACAATAGCACCTCTAATCATAACATCCTCCCTGAATTCCTCAATGTGTCAAGCCCATCCCGCAATTTGTTCCTGTTTGTTCTAACGGATCGCCTCTTTCGACAGCCGTCCCTGATAGATCACACGTGCATCCCCTTCAAGAAACAGATCAATATCACCAGTGTTTGAGACGTTACAATAGACTGTTAACAGCTCACCTCCGCGTGTCCTGACAGAGACCGGGGACCGGGCAAATCCTTTTTGCACGGCTATCAGGGC
>LGVC01010005.1_pt2 | contig 15747 bp, 17 predicted proteins | sample 469851 | NCBI WGS metagenome assembly LGVC01 (sample SAMN03857202, study PRJNA290197) | marine sediment metagenome | biome: ocean floor; feature: cold seep; material: sediment; isolation source: sample #5133, Elevator 3A push core 47, collected at Hydrate Ridge North... ...
TGTGTGATCGTGACGGTGGCGCATGATGAGTTTAAGGAGTTTGGGCTAGAGGATATTTGTGGTATGATGAGTGGGAAACCGGTGCTTATTGATGTGAGGGGGATGTTTGACAGAGGGGAAGCTGAGAGGAGCGGGTTTTATTATAGTACTTTGTGATTGGAGTGGTGTAGGCTCGTGAGCGGAGAACATCTGAACGAATCGTTACGAAAAATAGCAAAAGGAGCGGGGATAGGCTTCGCAGGAGCTTTCGTCAGTATGGTTTTTGGCTATTTATCGAGAATAATCATCGCGCGATTATTAGGTCCCGGAGATTACGGCTTAATCACTCTCGGCGTTGCCGGGATGTCAATTGCTGCTACTCTTTCTTTGCTTGGATTGCCAACTGGTATCCAAAGGTTCGTCTCGTTATATAAAGGAAAAGGAGATGAGGGAAGAATAAAAGGTACCATTTTTGGTGCTTTTAAAATATCTTTTCCAGTAAGCATATTCTTAGCAATTCTGATATTCTGCGGTGCAGATTGGATTTCCGTTCATGTATTTCACGAAGCTAATTTAACGCCCATTCTTAGAATCTTCGCCATCGCTATTCCTTTTTCTGTTTTAGCACAAAATCTCGTATCCTGCACGATTGGCTTTCAGGATATACGCTACAAAGTTTACGTGAATGACATATTCCAGAATACTTTCAAGTTAGTAGCGATTGTTACGCTGCTTTTGTTAGGATTTGGAGTTCTTGGTGCAGCGTGGGGCTGGGTTCTTGCGATTATTGGGATGCCTTTCTTAGCTCTTTACTTTCTTGAGAAGAAACTTTTCCCTGTTTTCAGGTCAAAGATAAAAGCTATACAGGTGGAGAAGGAGCTTTTTTCCTTTTCCTGGCCGCTTATCTTTGTCAGTGCTGCTGGCTTGGTTATCGGCTGGACGGATACGCTCATGCTTGGATATTTCTCAACCGCATCAGATGTGGGTATTTACAACGTTGCGTTGCCAACAGCAATGTTATTAATGAATATAACAGTAGCTTTTTCTATGATTTTCCTGCCGGTTGCCACTGAGTTATATGGACAAAACAGGATAGACGATTTGAGAAACGCTTACCGAGCTGTAACGAAATGGGTCTTCACACTTACTTTGCCAATCTTCCTATTGATGGCTCTATTTTCTGAATCAATTATCCTGATTATATTTGGCGCAGAATATGTCTCTGGCGCCTTGGTATTAAGTATATTAACTACAGGGTTTTTTATTGATGCTGCAACCGGTCCTGTTGGAAATATTACCCAGATTTACGGAAGAACAAAGATAAATATGGTATGTGGTTTCATCGGAGCCGGGACAAATTTCACGCTTAATTTTCTCTTAATACCGGTTTATGGGCTAAAAGGAGCGGCAATTGCAACCGCTTCTTCTTACATTTTGATGAAGATTGCACTCTTGATTTCTGTTTATCGTATCGCGGGAATGCAACCATATAAAATGAGTTATTTAAAACCTTTATTCGCATCTATAATAGCAGTTTTGACCGTTTATGTACTGACAGACTATTTCTTAGGTGTGTCATTTCTCATCTTAGTGGTAATGTTTTTTGTTTTTCTACTGCTTTATTTCTTTTTACTTTTGCTATTCAAATCATTTGAGGAAGAGGATTTGATGATAATGAGGGCGGTAGATGAACGGCTGGGCACGAAGTCGGAGTGGATAAGAGAGATATTAAAGAAGTTTTTATAAACTTATTGTATAAAGTATACAAAATGGTCGAATACGCCGGAATAATCGGAAAGAACGATGATGCGCCTGCACTACTAGCTGAGATGGAATCGCGGATTTACAATTCAATGGCTGCGAAAGCGATTAGCGTTACCGGCGACTCTCTTTCAATGGTNNCGAAAAAAAAGCGGTTCTTTGAATCCGGCAATGTGGATTTTTTGATTGACGGGCACATTTTGCCCGATGATGAGGAGGCCTTATTCGGATTGTATGAGAAACATGGCACATCATTCATAGAGCATTTAAACGGCGTATTTAACATCATTGTACACGACAAAGGGCGGGACAGGGTGATCTTGGCGAATGACAGATACGGTTTGAGACCATTGTTTTATTACCGCAACCAAGATTATATGCTCTTCTCAACGCAAATGCTTCCCCTTTTGGCAGAAGAAGGTTTCAACAGGGAATTGAATTGGGAAGCCGTCGCGGAATTCTTCGCATTCGGGATTCCGTTCGGGGATAAGACGTTGCTAAAACACATCTTCATGTTGCCGCCTGCAACGAGTGTCATCCATCAAGATTCACAACTTATGTTTAATAACTATTGGAGATTCCGTTATCAACGAGTACGGGATAAAGAGGCACTATTCCAAGAAGTGGACGATAGATTTAGCGAGGCGGTTGATCGGCTTATTAATGATGGTTATGAGGATGCAAACATCGGTCTACTCCTGAGTGGTGGTTTGGATTCCAGAGCGGTCCTTGGAGCTATTACGCGACCAGTTAAAACGTTTACCTTTGGTTCTAACGATTGTCTGGAAATGCGAATAGCCAGAAGAGTAGCGAGAAAGGCGCATGTGGAGAACGAGCAGTTTATTCTGGAACCCGAATCATTTTTGAGATGGGGTAATATAGGGATGCAATTGATCGGTGGGAAATTGCTCTTTTATAACTTCTCCATGCCCCAAATCATTGATAGGATACGAAACAGCGACGTAGACGTTCTTGTGCATGGTTTCGGGCTTGGTGAGTTGTTGGGCGGGCAAAAGCTGGATCAGAAGTTGTTCAACATCGAAGGAATTGATGAGTTGGCGGACTACGCATATAATCGAAAGAATTTTGGGTTCTCTGACGGGATGCTGCGCAGATTGTTTCTTCCGGAATACTATGATAATGTGAAGGGTAAGGCACGCCGTTCTCTGGAACGGGAATTGCGCGGGATTGATGAGGAGTCTCTGCCGGACGTGTATGAGCATTTGATTTTTCAGACGGAGGTCCGGGATGTCATGACGATTGCAGCATGCATGGGCAAGGTAATTGAAGAGACTTCACCACTATATGACAATTCGCTGATGGATACAGTTTTGAAAATCCCCCCTGAATACCGCTATCGGCATAAGTTTTATCTTGATTTTTTCAGACGCACATTTCTTACGTTATCGCATATCCCCTATTCGAACACGGGCGTTGCGCTCTGGTATCCAATATGCGTCCAACTCATCTGTTCAAGGTGGGTGGAGTATTACAGAGGCGGGATGAGACGGGCAGTCAACCTTTTCAAGAAGATTACGGGGGTTTCAATAGAAAACAAAAGCGGAAATCCAGATTTAGGCGAATGGATCAGAAGCAAAAGCGAAATCCGAACTTATATCGAGCAGATTTTGCTTGACGAGAACGCGCTGTGTAAAAAAAAAATAACGAAAGCTATATCAAAGAGATCATAGAGCGACACATGAGTTATGACCGGGACTGCAACCCGCAAATATTTATCCTGTTATCGTTTGAGTTATTTTTGAGGAATTTTATGGATGACCGCCCCACCAATATGCCTCATTTTACAAAGGAAACGGAGACGAAGGGCGAATAAAAGGCACGATTACTGGTATTGGTATTGCTATTTTCATTTGAATACCTCTTTTCCTCGGTTTGATAGCTAAGGTACCGTGCCAATTAAAGTGCGCCATTGCTCAATGAAGTTGTTAATATCGAATCTTATTGCACTGTCGATTATTTTACTTGGCTCCCACGCTATTCTCTCACATTTCTCTATACCTTCAACAAAGCTTCTAACATTAGATTCAACTATGACTCCATTGACTCCTTCTTTAATCATGTGTGGCGGATACCCCTCATTCACGGTTATCACCGGTTTTCCGCTTGCCAGTGCTTCAACAGGCACGAGTCCAAAATCTTCATCCATTGCGGTGAATATCAAACCTCGGCAATGTCCTAATAACTCAATCTTCTCTTTTTCATCAACAAATCCACAGAACTCGATATTTCCACAACTCTTAGCCAATTCCTTTAAACTTCGCTCTTCTGGACCAGTTCCTACTATTTTTACTTCATGATCTTTTAATTTTTTAAACGTTTCAATAATTAAGTCTATACGTTTCAGTGGATCTAATCTTCCAATCGACAGATAGTATCCCTCATCATCTCTGTATCCATATTTTGAGGTTTCAACCGGGGGGTATATAACAATCGAATCCCGATTCCAGTACCTTTTTATTCGCTCTTGCACTACTTCGCTGTTGGCGACTATCAAATCAATGTTATGCAGTACTGAGAGATCCCATTTCTTAAAGCGCTCACAATATATTCCTGCAAAGTTCCTTTTAATGGGACCAAAAGCATTCATGTGAAAATCGTAGAGGTCGTACAACCACCTTGGAGGCGACCGGGGATAGTTTATCGTGTATTGATCTTTGGTAGGTGCATACGCCCTGCACTGTATTCCTGATGAAATCACCACATCATATTCATCCAAATCCAATTTTACAAAGTCTGATCTTATTGAAATCATTTGAAGTGCCATATTCTGTAAGAACCGCGAATAGAATGAATTAAGATATTTGTCTTGTTTAAAAGGTATGACTTCTACGCTGCTATTTAAACTGACATTTTTTACAAAGGTTGTGTATATGGGTGCCTTAAGTGCCAAGGCTATTTGTTCGATATCGTATGCCGCGCCACCATATCCATTAAACCAGTCATGTAGTATAGCTACTTTTTTCATCTTTTTGTCAATATGTCAATAAACATCTTGGCTTTTTTGTAATCATTAACCTCTGTAGTATATTTTGTTACGGCTTCCTTTCTTGCATTTTTACCAAGTGTTTCTCGTAATTCTTTGTTCTTCAATAGCGATATAATGTATTCAGACATTGACATAGAGTTAAGCTCAGTTATGTAGCCATTGTATCCGTGTTTAATAAGATGATTAGCTCGGTCGTAATCGAAAGCGACTGCAGGTTTGCCGCAAAGTGCAGATTCTATAATTGTGAAACCACCTCGTCCATAAAACATGAAATCCGCCAAATTGTAGTATTTTACTAATTCGTTTGCGGGTTTAGCACCACAAAAAATTACGCTACCCTGTACTCCAAGATGTGCACACTGCTCTATCAGTTCTGATTTAGCCGGGCCGTCGCCCACAAAAATGAATTTTGTGTTAGGAACTTCTTTTAAAACGAATGGGATACAATCTACTAAATAGTTCACTATTTTCTCTTTCGATAGTCTACCAACATACATGACTATAAGTTCATCTGTGAGGAGTAATTCATTTTTTATGCTCTCGCTCTTGTCAGTTGGATAAAACACGTTTTCGTCAGCACCAATATTTTCAATCATGATTTTCTTTGCATCTATGCCCAAATCTAATGTATATTCAACTAAACTATCCCCGTAGACCAAAATATAGTCTGCAAAATGTAAAACAAACTTTTCAGTAAAATTAGAGAGCCACTTAAAGCGCATGTTATAAGACCCGGAATTTTGTTGATTTGTACGATACAGAGAAACTACACTTACCGCTGTTTTGATTCCACTGATTTTACCTGCCAGCACTCCTTTTACTGCGTTAAAAAATACACCGCGACTAAAAATTAAATCAACAGCGTTCCGCTTTGCAATCCTTGCAATCTTTATCGCATCAATAAACATATTAAAAAAATGAAATGGGTCTGGTAATTGGGGGAGGTAGTAGATACCACATTTATCATGGAGGTTTATCTTCAAGTCTTCTTTATCTGTTGTGATAAGATACATCATATCAAAAACCTCTTGGGGATTGTATCGATGGATAATATCCTGTCGAATTTGATCCAATCCTTTGTACTCAATTTCTGATAAAGGCGATTCAAGAACCTGGATTATTTTATACGCCATACTTAATCCTCACCACCCTTTGCTAAAACAAAAGAATAAACTAATCCAAAATGGATATTATTTATAATTTCAAAACAAAATCCAATTACTGCATTCCTTGTTAAAGGTTCTATTTTTCCGAGCGGTCTTATGCCAAAATATTTTATATCAAATCCATTCTTATGGAATGCTTTTCTCCACACCCAACTGAAATGAGGAAAGTCACACTCAGAAGTATATGAACGTGAGGTCCACGATATTGTTTTGATTGGCTCATTAGTTGATATTAACAAACCATCTTTTTTTAACACTCGCTTTATTTCCGTTAGCAATATATCTAAATCGCTCACATGATGCAGATAACCTCCGCCCAAAACAACATCTATTGAATCATCTTTAAATGGTAACCTGGCAAAATTACCGCATATGCGGTGAACGTAGACGTCGTAATGGTCTAAAACCAAATCACCCACTTCTTTTAAAATTGGTCTGGAGATATCAACTCCAATAACATAAGGTGATAAATCCGCAATACAGGCACTAGGTATACATGCCCCGCAACCTAAATCTAAAATAATTTTATTTTTGAGATTTCCAAGCTCTAAAAGATATTCCAGTACGTTCACATTTTCATCTATTGATTTAACTATGGCAGGTAAGTTTTTTTTCCTTTTTTCAGTATCAATATTTAGAGAATCCTCTTTAAGATTCTCATAAGCGGAATCAAATGATGCCATTTTTATTCTCCTGTTTTTTTAGCACAAACCTCAGTTCCGCATCAAACGGAACGTATTTGAAGAAATGTTCTGTGAAATCAACGTTTTTGTTGAATAAGTATGTCAGCATCCTCAGCAACCACGAATATACCCATTCATACCTACCAAGCCCACTTAAAATCACTTTTTTCTCAACAATTTCGAAATGCGCTTTACTGTAATAACTTAATGGTCCCCCATCTGTAAAATATTCCATTGTCCTGACACCGAAAGGTCGCTTGTGTGTCGGATCTGTTATGTAATTAGTTGAATATCCGTGAGGTACATTAACCACTAATAGACCACAGGGCTTTAGGATTCTAAAAAAATCTTCCATTATACTAACTAAATTAGTTACATGTTCTAGTACACTATTGCAGATAATTTTATCAATACAGTTACCCTTAAACGGTAAAGGAAGTATTTCTATGTCGTAAATTATGTCCACACCTTCTAATTTGAATTTATCCACTCCTATTGCACCATCCGTTTTGTTCTTACCGCATCCGATGTCGAGAATTTTTTTCATTCTTTCACTTATTTAAATGCGCTTTTTTGCATGCAATAGGCACAATTTTCCCTTTTTATCTAATTTATTATATTCAAAACCAGCTTTTGTCAATATTTCCCCAAACGAGGAAAAAATGTGTTTACCATCAAAATTATGGAGTTCCCCTTCAATCCGTCTAAACCCTTCTAACTCCTGACAGTTTATACACCATTCGCACCCTTCGCAGTCTATTTTTAAAAAATCGCATCGACCAACTTTTTCTAATATTTCGCTTAGAGGCATCGAATCAACTATTTTTCTTCTTCCTTTAAATTTTATACATTTTCTTCCAATCCCTAACCCTGTTTCAAGAACAGAAATATTATTAATATCATTAATAGCTATGTTTTTCTTTAAAATGTCTGTATACAAAGGCTCAACCGCAAAAACATGCTTTGCTTTTTTAGATGCCAATATTGAGAATGCCCCTATGTTAGCTCCAATATCTAAGACAACATCTGATTCTTTTATGTCTGAAAAACGATACGATTTAATTACCGTGTCAACAGTGCTTATCTGGTCACAAATTTGAAATTTAAATCCATCATACGAACCATAAGCATCCTCTAAATCTAAAATATATTCAGGAATTGTTATAAATCCTTCTCGATTATATCTCTCATTAACATAATCTCGAAACGATTTAAATCTTAGTGATTTATCTAATATTTTTTCGATTCCCCTTTTTATATGATTTGCTATGCGCATTTTTTCGTTTCTCCGAAACCGCTGAGTGGATCTATTCGTTTCATAGCTCGTGCCATCGCTTTTTTTATTTTCTTCCCTTTTTCCACCAACGACATAAACATCTATCATCCCTCTTACAATTTAACTTTTGCTCTATAGCCAGCAAAGAAACAAGATGCTATTATCGAGGATCGGTCGTTATAGATGCCGCTGCTTGCTAACTTCTTTCACCACCGCCCCCGCCAATGCCTCATGACTTATTTTGCCAACCAAGATACCCTGATCCCCAATCATCTCCTCAAGCGCACCAACCCTGAAATCAACAACCGTTTTTTTATATTTGAGTGCATCGTCCACGACTGCGTTTTATTCAAAGACCTCCTCAAAATCATTTATCCACGTATTATCTTTATCGTCAATCTCTGCTATCTCATCCCCCTCTATTTCCCGTTTTATTCCCTTATCCGCAAGAATCTCTTTGAACTCAATCGTTGTAAGCCCTGCGATTTCAGCGGATTTCGCCAAAGATGCTTTTTTGTTCTTGTAAAGTTCCAACGCAAGTTCAATCCTTATTCTCGGATTGTTGCGTATGATAATCCTAAATGCTTCCTCTACAAGGTATTCTTCACTTTTGTAATAGTAGGGAATCAACAATTTTAAACCCTCTTTTGTTAGCTCGCTCATATTTCTCACCAATTACCCTATAGGCATAGCATTTATATAAAAATATGTGTCTTTCATAGATATAACTGCTGAGCAAGCTCACAAAGTAAACAACATGCTTTGAAATGCTTTGAGAAGGAGAAGAGTCGCAATCTTACCCGTTTAATCCTCTCAATATCGCCCCTGCCAGCGCATCAGCACTTACCTCTTCAACCAAAACACCTCCATCCCCAATCATCTCCTCAAGCGCACCAACTTTAAAGGCAACAACCGGCTTTTTATATTTAAGTGCATCATCCACGACTGCAGGATGCGCCTCCGGAACAACTGTTGGAACAATAACAATATCAGCCACATTATACACGCTTCCTAATCTGTCTTTCTCTACCCATCCAAGATAGTCCACACCATCTATCTCCTTTCTTAAATCACCAGTCCCTGCTACCAGCAATAATACATCCGAACGTTTTTGCTTTATCAATCTAAAAGAGTCTAATAGCAAATCAAATCCCTTTTCCTCCGTAAGACGACCTATGTATACCAGAGCAATCTTCCCGCCTTTTAGTTTTAGCAATTCTCCGGTATATATCGGCTCTTCATAGATCGTGGATGTGGGAGGTATCATTATCATTTTTTCCGGGTTTATACCCCATCCTTTGAGAAGTTGTTTGTGGTAATCACTTTGAACAATCACCCCAGAACATCTATTCCACAGGAATCGTTTTAATTTCAACATTAGAACAGAATACAATCCAATAAAAGGTTTTAAAAAAATGTTCTTGATACCCAGACAATTTGCACATTCTTTCATCCTTTCTATATCACTGCAAGAATGCTCCTTTGCATAGAGGTTCGGGCATAGCCAATCGTTGCGAACAAAAACCTTCTTCTTCAGAAGCAATGCGGCAACGAACGGCGCAACTGAGCCCTGAAGCAGCCCCGCATGTTCAATGCACGAAGGTTTTTCTTTATTTAATATTCTTAACACCCTGAAAAAAATCAGGGGATTAAAAAATTCCAGAACAGGAAACATCAATCTTCTAAGTTTACTTTTACCATACGGAGTATATGTACCAACCCGGTAAACTTTTTCTTTACTTGGGGATTTACCATATAACGAGAGTGAAATAACAAACACGTCAATACCGTTTTTCACGAGTTCGTTGTAAAGTTGTTCTTGCACCTCGGTGACCCCGCCTCTAAACGTCTCGACATTTTCGGGGTATGGCGGGAAAATAGTAGTTATTATACAAACCTTTTGCTCTTTTTTTAGTAGTTCAAATAAAGAGGGCATAAACATCACCTTTTATATCCTATCATGCACACATTCTCCCCACATTTTTTGTATTTCATTCCAAGTAAAAACAAGATTAACGATGGAAGCTTAATAAAGACGTCTTGTAAGACCTTCGGAACTCTTTTAAAATACGGCGTGTCCCATAACCCGTCAAAAAACACTTCTGTAATCTCAAAACTATTACATTTTAGCAAATTCAGCCATTCCTCATTGGACAATAACGACACATGCGTTTTGTCGCGACGCCCAAACCAATCTTCGTTTTTCATTTTCGCACCAATAGAATCAGTATTTGGAACCCTTAATACCAATATGCCATCTCTCTTTAATATCCTATGAAATTCTTGCACCGCGAACTCCGGTTCTGGAAGATGCTCTAATAAATCAAAACATGTTACAATATCAAAATAATCATTCTTGTAATCTAAATCCGTTGCGTCACCAACCGCGAGTTTAGCAGTCTGTGTTCTTTGTTTCGCTGCTCTGACGGCGTACTCCGAAATATCTATTCCATAGACCTCATAATTCCTCTCGGCATATTCTAAGAAGAAGCCGGGACCACATCCAACGTCAAGAAGCTTACCCGTAGCTTTGTACGTCTGAATAATCTTTAGCCATCTTCTCCATAAAGGCCTTCGTTCTTTAAGTAAAAGTCCTGTATCTTCAGCCGTATTCTCGAAGTAGTTTTTATCGTATTCTTCTTTCACAGTACTCATCTTTAGATTCTTTATAATGTAGATATTATGCCTTTTGAAATAACGGGTCTCTATATCATGCCTCTAAAATATTGTATTGTTCTTTCCAAACCATCTTTCAGTTTTATCTTTGGCTCCCAACCTAAATTCGCCTTTGCTAAACTTATATCTGGCCTTCTCTTCATCGGATCATCTTCGGGTAATTCGTTAAATACAATTTTACTTCTGCTCTCTGTGATTATTTCAAGAATCTTATTTGTCAACTCTAAAATTGTAATTTCTTGTGGATTGCCTAGGTTTATAGGACCTTTAAAATTACTATTCATCATCCGGTATATCCCTTCAACCATGTCGTCAACATAGCAGAAACACCTCGTCTGCTCTCCGCCACCATAAACCGTGAGATTTTCATCTCTTAACGCTTGTGTGATAAAGTTAGAAACAACTCTACCATCATCTTGTGCCATATTTGGGCCATAGGTATTAAATATTCTTGCAATTCGAATTCCCAGACCATATCTCCTATGATAATTCATAAAAAGTGTTTCTGCAATTCGTTTACCTTCATCATAGCAGGCTCTTGGTCCAAGCGTATTAACATTCCCTCTATATTTTTCGCTTTGTGGATGTTCTAAGGGGTCGCCATATACTTCGGATGTCGAAGCTTGAAAGATTTTTGCACCATTCAATTTTGCAAACTCCAAAACATTAATTATGCCGATCGTATTCGCTTTTACCGTCTCTATCGGATTAAATTGGTAGTGGATTGGAGAAGCGGGGCATGCTAAATTATATATTTCATCCACATGCTCAGTTACAATTCCTGTTAAAGTGTTTGTTATGTCATAGGGGATAAGCTTAAAATTACTATCCTTCTCTAAAACTTTAATGTTCTCAATATTTCCTGTAAAAAAGTTATCGACACAAATAACTTGGTATCCCTTTTCCAATAGAGTTCTGCATAGATGACTGCCAATAAAACCTGCCCCACCGGTTACTAATACACTCATTTTAACGTCTCCATCAAGTCAATATAGTCATGTGCAATCTTCATCCAGTCAAACTCGTATTCCACTCTTATTCGCGCTTTTTTACCCATAATATGTGTTGACTTTCTATCCTGCATCTTTAGTATAGCCTCCGCCAACTCATTTGGACTACCCGGTTCCACAAGAAAACCGGTTTCGCCATCTTTTATCGTATCCCTCATGCCACCCACTTTCGCCCCAATCACAGGCTTTCCACATGCCATCGCCTCTAATACTGCAATCCCATACGGCTCTACTATGCTTGGTTGAACATAAATATCACATTCCCGGTATAAAGAGGGCATCTCATAGTTTGGAATAGGTTCCTGGATAAACTCTACTTTTTGCTCTAAACCAAGCCTTTTCACACGTTTTTTCAAGTTCACTTCTTCTTCCCCTTTCCCTAAGATGCGTAACTTTGCTTCTGACATTCCTTGCAAGAGTTGCATTGATTCTATTAGATATTCTAAACCTTTATATTTGTGCAACCGGGCAACAGTCAAAATCTTAAATTCGCCTTCCACTAAATTCGCCCCCACGGGTTCCTCTAACGGTTTAAATAAATCGGTATCCACACCTACATATACAACTTCAATTTCTCTTTTGACCCCTAAATCTTCTACCATAAATCCCTTTGCTGCAGAACAATGAGCGGTTAAAATGTCTACACCATTACGTAGTTTCCTATTCGTTAGTTTATCAAGCATTTTTAATGGGATTCTTTTCACGTGAGTTTCGGGATAGTATGTACGTTCAGAAGAGAGTATCGTGTTAAGTCCTTGTTTCTTTGCATCCCGGTACGCTTTGTGACATATAAAAGGATAATCTTCTTGCAATAGTGCAATATCATATCCTTCGAGATTCAACCCGGAAACGACCGGATTTTCAGCAATATCCGATAACGTTGGAAGATATTTCACATTAAAACCAAACTCTCCAGAGAAANNGAGAAATCTTTCTGTACTTCTCGCGGCGCTTTGCCTTTGGACGTAATTATCGTGACTTCATATCCTATTTTTGCCAAGCTTTCCGCTAATCCATATTCGTTCCCTCTTACGTATGGTGTGAAATAGGGCACTACAATGCAAAGCTTCATTTTTCCTCCGGTGACTGTGACATTGCACTGCCAAATAATTTCCTTAGAATTTTCTCTAGTATATTCCTTTTCGATGGCTTTAGATAAACCTTTTCGTCTTTCTTCTTTGCAATGAACCATAAATCTGCTGAAATTCGCTTAACAAGGGGAAGTGAGTTCCATAATTTGCCAAACCTTTTAGAAAACGGAAAGTTACAATATGTCTTTTCTACTGAAAAACCACAATTTGTGATAAATCTAATCGCTTGTTTCATGTTCCATGCATATAAATGCTCGCTCCAATCGCTTTCTTCGGTCAATCCGTAAAAATCAAAATATATGCAAGCGGGATTAGGTATTCCCACTATCAATCTCCCCCCCCNNTTCAAGTAACGATAAAAATCCTTTAGCGTTTTATAAGGAGTTTCAAGATGCTCAAGTACGTGTAATCCAAATATGACGTCAAATGAGTTGTCTTTAAATGGAAGTCCATTATCCAAATCGTGTATCAATAGCTCGTAGTCTCCGACCAGCTCTTTATTTGGATGTAAATCAATGCCAATGCTCCCTTCTGGCATTAGCATAAGATGCCTCCCCTGTCCACAACCAACATCCAAAACTTTTCCATGTATGTGTTCTCTAAGGATGTAATACACGATGTTCATCGGTCTTTCTTCTGTTCCAGCCAGCCTAAATTTCTCTGTATATTTTTTCATGCTCATCTACCACCTCATCCCACGACCTTATTTTTATTTTATCCTTTGGTAATTCAAAAAAATCAATCGCTCGTTTAGAAACTTCAATAATCTTTTCCGCAAGTTCGTTTATATTTACTGGATAATCTAAACCAAAACATATTTTATTATCAATAAATTCGTTTAATGCACCTTTATCAGCCACTATACACGGCGTTCCACTTACTAACGCTTCTGCTACTGCTATCCCAAAAGCTTCAAAAGAAGAGAGAAATACAAAAACTCCTGCTGATTTATACTGCCCCAGAAGCTCTTCTCTCGGTAAATCCTTTAGCCATACGATTCTACCATTAACATTAATACTAAGAGCCAAATTCTTTAGTTCGCCTTCGTAGGGTCCCTTACCAACTATCACTAATCGGTAGCCTTCTAAATATGGCATTACCTCTATTATGTGCTGAACACCCTTATATCTTTCCAGCCGTCCAACATACAAAATCGTCTTGCTACTTTTAACACCGCGCGCCATTTTAAACTCTTCTAAATTTAGACCATTCGGAACGCACACTATTTTCTCGTTTGTGAGACCAAAAATCGCTTTAATTAACTCTTTCTCGTACAGAGAGACGCAGATAACTCTATCTGCTTTTCTAAAGATTATCGAACCAAGGAATTTATAGGGCTTATGCAATATATCTCTTAAGGCGGTGTGTCCCTTTCCATGATAATGCGAAGTGAAAATAAACTTCTTGTCTTTCCTCGCTAACGCAGCAAATAACGCGGGTAAAGCATGATAATTATGTGCGTGAATTACATCACAGTTCGCTTTCTTAAGATAGCTATAAATTCGCGGTGCGAAAAAATAAGCATCACCAGGTGCTATCGAGCGAAATCTTCTCACTTTGACACCGCTTATGACAGCCTCCTTTGGATGCTTTCCTTGCGGATCGGTACAGACAACTTCTAGCTCAAATCCTCTTTTTATTAACCTCTCACTTAGCTCTTTCACATGCGTCTCCACACCCCCGATGTCGGGATAATATCGAGGGCAGACTTGAATGATTTTCATCTTTTCACCGATTTAACCAGTTTGAACCATTTCTTCGCTATTTCTCCCCAGCTAAGCTCTTCAGGCGGCTCAAACTCCTTTTCCCCCGTGAACACGTGCATCAAAGCCTTTGATAGGTCCCCGACACTTCCAGGTTGAGCGAATAACGTCCCTTTATACTTTCCCAGACTTTCTTTCAGCCCACCGACTTCGGATGCTATAATCGGCAGTCCGAACGCCATCCCTATATGAGCTACTCCACTCTGAGATGCGCGGGTATAAGGTAGTACTAAAACGTCCGCGGTAGAGAAGTATAAAGCTATATCTTCATCGCTCACATATCTATCAACTACCGTGATTTTATTACTATACCTTGATTCTTTCGCAAATTCCACCGACTCTTTATCCTCCCAGGTCTCGCCAACAATAAGAAGTCGCGATTTCTCAATTAAATCTCGTGGTAAGTGTTCAAATGCGCTTATTAGATATTTAACCCCTTTGTAAGGCCTTAGTAGACCAAAAAATAGGACTATAAAATCATCTTTTATCCCAGCACGTGTTTTCGCTATCATGTTCTCTATTTTAGTATATTGGTCATAAATGCCATGAGGGATAACCACTATACTATCCTTTTCTATTCCATAACTTTTATTTATGAGTTCTTTATCAGAATTTGAGTGTACCACATAATGCGTGGCAAGTTTTCTTATTAAGTTACCCATTATCTTCGAATAAATCCGTATTGGTAAAATTGAGCTTTCCAAAGGGTCAACAACTTCATGAAATTCGATAATTATCGGCTTTCTCCTAAAGTTAAAAACCTCGAGTACTAGGTACATATGCGCAACGCTTGAAGTCCACCATTGAAATATTATTACATCTGCTTTTTTGGTTATTTTAAAAGCTTTAATCCATGTAAGTGGATTATACCAATCGAGTACATCTTGAACTTCCAGCTTATTATTGAATTTTTGTGTTGTAAGCTCCACGCCAACTCTTCTCCAACCAGGGAATAATCTTTTAGGTAACATGTTTCTAAAAAGTATAACGTTAACATCCATAGAGTTAGAAAGAGCATTTGAGAGCCTAATCGTGAAATAACTGATTCCGGAAAGAAATTTTTTCGATGGACCTATAATTACAACCTTTATCTTATTCTGCATTGTTTTGTTTCTATTCACTTTATTCCATCTATTCTATTACATGACTTTCAGCTATGTGAATTATAGCGACATATTAAATTAGACAAGTTTGAAATTATACGTGAGTTTATTTGCATCTTTTATCCTCATGCGATTAATGACTTCGAGCGCCAATCCCAACTGCCTCATAACATTTTCCTGTTTTGGATTTCTCTCTATAAATACATTTCGTTGATCACCCTCAACCATTACA
>LGVC01005526.1_pt6 | contig 15636 bp, 11 predicted proteins | sample 469851 | NCBI WGS metagenome assembly LGVC01 (sample SAMN03857202, study PRJNA290197) | marine sediment metagenome | biome: ocean floor; feature: cold seep; material: sediment; isolation source: sample #5133, Elevator 3A push core 47, collected at Hydrate Ridge North... ...
GTTAAACTGCTTTTTATGTATACGAATTGATTATTGTTGTCAAACATTCAAGGCATGCCTTTGCCCGGTTTCTAAAATACCGACCCTATGGAAAACTCCCATCGGCCTTTGCTCTCACCAGGCTCCCGGTCAATGACGTAACCATATTCAAGCCGGAGCGGCCCCATCGGGGAATACCACCTGAACCCGTATCCCGCGCTTTGCCGGAGGTTGCCCAGGTCCATACTTTCACCATCATCATAAGCCTGACCCGCATCGAAGAAGAGAAGCCCCATGAAGCCGGCATCCTTGATCAAGGGAAACAGATACTCCACATTGAACTGAAGCATCTTGTTTCCTCCGGTCGGGTCCCCGGTAACCGGGTCCTTAGGGCCGATGTCTCTCCATTCATATCCCCTTACGGAATTCATTCCGCCCAGAAAAAAGCGTTCGTATACCGGGAGCGCTCCTGAGGAGTTTTCCGAAACAAATCCTGCTTCTGTGCGCAACATCCCTACGGTACTCCAAAAAAGGGGGAAATACCAGCCGGATTCTCCTATGTACTTCGTAAAGGCGACATCGCCTCCAAAAGGCCCCCCCGCCCATTCAACAGAAAGCTTGTTATTCGATCCTTCAGTCGCATTAAAGACCCGATCCCGTGAATCCCTGGTGACAATGCCCGTTATGCCGCTTGTCAGATATTCTTCGCCCAGGTCTTCCACCATGTCCTTGATATCCTGCGAGGCATCATCCTGTATCTCCCGGATTTCATTCTCCTCTAAACCGTAATAGAAAAACACTCTTGTATAGTTGGTAATTCGATAGCCGAAACGAAGCCTCCCCCCCGTGCTCAGTTTGTCGTATGTATCATAATCCATATCGCGCTTGTAGAGATCAAAACCCGCGGAGACAGGGGTGTCAAAAAGCCACGGTTCTGTAAAGCTCAGGTCGATTATGTTCGAACGGCCTCCTATTGACGCTTGAAGCATCAGTGTCTGTCCGCGACCAAAGAGATTCTTCTGAGAGATGGACCCCATCACAAACAGCTTGTCAACAGAACTGTAACCGCCTCCAAAACTGAAAGCGCCTGTTGGCTTCTCTTTCACGTCGATGTGCAGGTTCATCTTGTTGTCGCTTGACCCCTTGCCGGTATTCACCTTTATGTCTTCGAAATAATCAAGACGATACAGGTTTTGGCTGCTCTGCCTTAGCCGCTTCCCGCTGAAGAGTTCCTGCTCATAGACATCGAGCTGGCGTCGGATTACCTTGTCCCGCGTTCTTGTGTTGCCGGCAATAAGGATTCCCTCAAAATAGACCGGCTCCCCCTTCGTTATTGTGTAAACTATATCCACCTTCAGATTATCGGGATCTTCCTTCATACGGGGAGCAATATCCGCGTAGGCATAGCCGGCATCCGAATAGACATCAACGAGGGCCAGCACATCGTTTCTAATAACCTCCCGATTATATACCTCTTCTTTGGTGATCTCGATGATACCCGTCAACTCCTCTTCGGGTCTGATAAGATCACCTTCCAGAGTTACCTCGCCGATTCCAAATTGCGGGCCTTCTTCTATCTTGATCGTTACATAGATCCATTCATCCTTATACGCAATTTCAGGTTCGCCCACCCTGGTCCGGATGTAGCCATGATTATTGTAATAGCCCACTATCCTGGCAATATCCATGTCGAGTTTTTCCGGGTCGAGTTCTCCGGAAGAGGTCAACCACGAAAAAAAACCCTTTTCCGAGGTTTCCATCACGTCTTGCAGGTCATCGCTGCCGACAACCACATTTCCTTCAAAGATAATCTCCTTGATCAGGATACGTTCTCCCTCTTTTACGGTGAACAGGAGATCGACCTGATCTTCTTCGACAGCTTTGGTCTCAAACGTCACGCAAACATTATGATATTCCTTTTCCTTGTAAAGGTCTTCTATTATCTCCATATTATTACGCACGTTACGTATGTTCAGGGTGGAACCTGTCTTGATGTCAAGCGCCTCTTTGATCTTGTCATCATTGATGGCATCGTTCCCTTTTATTTCCATGTTACGAATGATCGATTTTTCTTTGACATGGAATGTAACTTCCTTGCCCCCGAAAATATCAGCCGACTCAATCCGCACATCGTCAAAGTACCCCATGCCGTAAACTCGCTTGAGATCGTCACTCAACTCCTTTTTGAGAAAAGGACCCTTTTCTCTTGCCTTGATTACGCGCTTAATGGCCTCCGCCTCTATCCGTCTGTTGCCGGCAATATTGATACGAACAATATTCTTGCGTTCGAATATCTTATCGCTGATCCGGCCGGCCAGCTTCTGTATACGATCAAGGAGGGTTTCCAATCCCTCTCCCTGAACATAAAAGGAATAAGACGGTCTTGCTGCATCACAAGAGACCGCCTCTGCATCAAGACTGAATCCGCCGCCGATCAAGGTAAGGCTTCCGGTTATTACAAAATCAACCCCCCGGCGCTGCCCAAAAGAACGCAACCAGTCTTTGTTATCGATGTAGTCTTCTTCCGCAATGGTTTTATGGGAAAAAAGGACGGCTGAAATCCCCTCCTTTGAAAGCTGTTTTTCGAGCAATTCGCCAAGACGGTTTTGCAGCAGATCCATTTCATCTTGCGCGTGAATACTAAAGGGAAGGATACCTACACGCACTGAATCTTCCGCAAAAATAAGGCAGGGGGCGGCGGACAATAATAGAAAAAAAAGGACTATTCGAGCTACCATACAAAATCGTAACTTTCTAACATTCACTGTTTTCCGTTGTCTGCAATCTCATCGATAGTCAACCACTCGACTTTGCCGTCAACCAACGTGACACAACGTTCCATCAGACACGATAAGTTGCTGTTGTGGGTTACGACTACCAGGTTAATTCCCGTTTCTTCATTCAGGGAAATGAACAATTCGTGGATCTTGCGGCTGGTTTTAGTATCCAGGTTCCCTGTCGGCTCATCAGCTAAAAGAACTGCCGGTTCCAGGACCAGTGCCCTTGCCACGGCCACACGCTGCTGCTCTCCACCGGACAACTCCCCTGCCCGATGGTAAAGACGAGATGAAAGTCCCACGCGATCGAGCACGGACTCTGCTCTCTCCATTGCTTCTGATCGTTTCATCCTGCTGATTAGAGCGGGCATCATCACATTTTCAAGCGCGTTGAATTCAGGAAGGAGGTGGTGAAATTGGAATACAAAACCGATTGAGCGGTTTCTAAAACGCGCCAGTTCTTCGTCACCCAATGCGAAGATGTCCTCTCCCTTATAGAGCACCTTCCCTTTGTCGGGCCGCTCAATAGCGCCCATTATGTGAAGCAGAGTCGACTTGCCCACACCGGATGCGCCGACAATAGCCGTAGTGCTTTTCTCCTCGATATCAAGGGTTACGCCTTCCAAGACATCTACGGCATTTGCTCCGCCCTTGAATCCTTTAAAAACGTCCCGCATGGCAATCATGGGATGCGACTTATTCATAACGGAGCACCTGCGCGGGATCAAGTCTCGCGGCCTGTCGAGCAGGGTAAAGGGTGGCCAGGAAGCTTATGGCAATTGCGCCGAACGAAATCATGGCTACGTCGAAAAGCTTCACCCTGACCGGAAGTGTGGATATGTAGTAGATATCTCCCGGCAATTCTATGAACTTATATTGCGCAAGGAGCCAGCACAAAAACATGCCGCCGCATACCCCCAACAGGGTGCCGACAATTCCTATGATCAGCCCCTCATAAACAAATATCCTCCTGATACTCTTGCTTGTAGCCCCCATGGACTTCAATATGGCGATATCCCGGTTCTTTTCCATAACCATCATGATCAGTGTGCTGGCAATATTAAAGGCCGCGACCAGCACAATCAGCGTAAGAATGATGAACATGACGGTCTTTTCGAGTTTCAGGGCTGAAATCAGGTTCCTGTTCATACGCATCCAGTCACGTGTCCAGAACGGAAAACCCAGGGCATCTTCAATCGATCCCGCAATGGAATCGGCCTGATATATGTCTTTGACCTTTATTTCAATCCCTGTTGCCTTATCACCGGTTCTCAATATCTTTTGCGCATCCTGAAGCGCAATGTAGGCCAACGACGAATCGTACTCGTACATGTCTGATTGGAATATCCCCGATACCCTGAATCTCTTCATATCAGGTATCTGTCCGATCGGAGTGAGCATTCCCCTGAAAGAAATGACATGCACGATATCGGATTCAACAACACCAAGTTCCCTGGCCAGTTCCTTGCCAAGAATGATACCCGGTATACGGGGCAACTCCCCTTCTCTCCTTTCGGATTTCTCAAGCGCCTTCAGAGACCCGACCGTGAGGTTTTTTTCAAGATCAACCACGCCCCCTGCAGTCTGCGGATCGATTCCCCTTAAGACCGCGCCTGAAACGCTTGACGCGGATTTCAGCATTGCCTGGGTGTAAATAAAAGGCGTTGCAGCAACCACCCCGTCGACCTGCTCGACCTGCTCGCACAGAGCAGTGTAATCCGCCATAGCGCCGCCATGTTTCATCAACACAACGTGCGAAGTCACACCAATGATCTTTTCTCTCAAGTCCGCCTCAAACCCGGTCATTACGGCGATAACAACAATCAGCGCCACAACCCCCACAGTCACACCGGCAATTGAGATAAGGGTAATCATCGAGATAAAACGCTGTTCCCGTTTGGCCCGCAAGTAGCGATTACCTATTAAGAATTCAAATGACATAAAAATTCCGTTTCTTGATAGACCGGGGAGGGTTACCTGTTTTTCAAGTGCGGGAAGAAAATCACCTCGCGAATGGAAGGAGCATCAGTGAAAAGCATTACGACTCGATCTATTCCCACGCCTTCTCCGGCAGCGGGCGGCATTCCATACTCAAGCGCCCGGATGTAGTCGCTGTCCATGTAGTGGGCCTCCTCATCACCCGCGTCCCTGTCAGCAACCTGCTGCAAAAAGCGCTCCTTCTGATCAACCGGGTCATTCAATTCGGAAAAACCGTTGGCGATTTCCCGGCCTGAGATAAAGAGCTCAAATCGATCTGTTACGCTCGCATCAGAAGGATTCTTTCTGGAAAGCGGAGAAATCTCTGTGGGATAAGCAGTGATAAACGTAGGCTGGATCAATCCGGGCTCAACAAGGACGTCAAACAGCTTCGTTAGTATCTTGCCCAGTCTGTGAGTTTTCTTGACAGGTATCGAACGTTCCAGAGCAAAGGCTGTCAGTTTCTCTTTGTCACGCAGGATCTCAGAAGGCACTCCGCCTAATCCTGTCAGGGCGTCATACAGGGTCATGCGCCGCCATGGAGGACTAAGGTCAATTTCATTTCCCTGGTACACGATCCTGGTATCTCCAGCCACCTGTCCGGCCACAAACACAAACATCTCTTCGGTCAGTTTCATCAGGTCCTCGTAAGTAGCATAGGCCTGGTAGAATTCCATCATAGTGAATTCCGGATTGTGTTGTGTGGATATCCCCTCATTCCTGAAATTTCTATTAATCTCAAAGACTCGTTCAATGCTTCCTATTATCAGACGCTTAAGATAGAGTTCCGGGGCAATTCTTAAAAAGAGCTCCATGCCAAGCGCGTTATGGTAAGTCGTAAAGGGCTTGGCCTCCGCCCCTCCCGGAATCGGCTGCATCATCGGCGTTTCCACTTCACAGAAATCACGCTCGATCAGGAAATTGCGAAATGCTTGAACAACAAGGCTTCGTTTCAAAAAGATATCCCTGACCTCGGGATTCATAATCAGGTCAAGATAACGCTGCCTGTATCTCTTTTCCGGGTCTTTTAGTCCGTGAAATTTTTCGGGCAGGGGGCGTATGGCCTTGGAGACAAGAAAAAATTCATTGACAAGCAATGTCCACTCACCGGTCTTTGTCTGAAAGACCTTCCCCTTCAGACCGACGTAATCACCTCTGTCGATCTTCTTGAAAAGCGAATAGGCCTCTTTGCCGACCTCATCCCGCTGAATGTAGGCCTGAAACCTTCCCGTGCGGTCTAATATGTGAAAAAACGCCGCCTTGCCGAATCGCCTCAAAGATATGACGCGGCCCGCCACGACAAAGACCGGGGCCTCATCCTCGACGCCTGCTTTGCTTTCCTGCGAATACTGCAGGATATCGGCAACCGTATTTAATACTTTGAAATCATTCGCGTAGAGTTCAATTCCCTCGGCGGCCATCCTTTCCGCCTTTTCACAGGATTTGCGAACAACGTCGCTCTGGTCTTCCATATGTTTTAAATCCCCTTTGAAAAGCTGAATTTTGTCAAATACCGTATTTCCAAGCAAGGTGTCAAGATAAAACACAAAATCAGCAGTAGATCAAGGGTCTAACCCTAACTTCCGACCATCGATGCCATCTTGAAGATAGGAAGATACATGGCAATAACCAAACCTCCGATTACTATTCCCAAAAAGACCATCATGAAAGGCTCAATCATCGCAGTGAGATTGTTCACCGCATTATCGACCTCGTCATCATAGAAGTCTGCGATTTTGCTGAGCATGGCATCCAGGGCACCCGTTGATTCACCAACCGCAATCATCTGCACCACCATAGAAGGAAATACACCGCTTTCGCTCAACGGGTCAGCAATTGTCTGTCCTTCACTGATGGCCGATCTAACATTGAAAACAGTAGTCTCGATTGTCTTGTTTCCTGCGGTCTTTGCAACGATCGTAAGCCCTTCCAGAATAGAAACACCGCTGGCAAGCATTGTGCCAAGGGTGCGGGTGAACTTGGCTACAGCCACCTTTCTCAGGAGCGGACCAAATACAGGAAGCTTCAGTACTGTATCATCAACAAACGCCCTCCCATTTTCAGTCTTGTAATACCGCTTAAAGGCGAAAACAAACAAGACCAGAGCGACTATCATATAGCCTGTGTTGCTTTTCACAAAATTACTCATCCCAATCACAACCTGCGTGGGTACGGGAAGGGTCCCCCCCATGCCTTCAAACATCTCTTGAAATACCGGAATCACAAAAAGCATGATAATCGCCACAACCAGGACTGCTATGACAAGCACTATGACCGGATAAGTCATAGCGCCTTTAATCTTTTTCTTCAATTTCATCGCTTTTTCCATATAGTTCGCAAGACGATTCAGTATGACATCGAGTATTCCGCCGGCCTCACCGGCAGCTATCATATTCACATACAGTTCGTTGAAGATGTTAGGGAACTTGCCTAATGCGTCAGCAAAGGTGGAACCTCCTTCTACGTCGTTTTTGATCGACCTTAGCGCGTTCTTAAAGGTATGGTTCTCTTCCTGGGAGTGAAGAATCTCCAGACATTGAATCAATGGAAGCCCTGCATCGATCATGGTGGAAAACTGTCTTGAAAATATTACAACATCCTTTTCCGTTACCTTCGGCTGCAAGAATGCAATGTTTTCAAAGAGGTCTTTTGATTTTTTTTTGACCTTTGAAGGAGTGATATTCATTCTGCGCAGTTGTAACCTGACAGATCCCTCATCAACAGCCTCTATTTCACCCTCTTGAACATCGCCCTTCCTGGTCTTGCCTTTCCATTTATAAACCGGCATGTCTTCCCCCCTCAATAAACAATCAAAGAAAGCCCCTGGTCCGTTCCTTAGCATCTGTTTATTAAAAATATCATACACGTTATTTCAATTCAAGGTGTGATTGCGGTCTTGCCCCGGGCTGATACCTTTGCGCTTTCGACCTCACTCCGTGCCTCTCTTTTCTTTTTTTTGTCATTGTGTTTTCCTTTCATGTTTGGTATCAAATATTCTGTAAGGTATTTATGTTTACAGATAAAGATTACAATAGAATAGATGGCTGACTTCCTGAGAGGTCGTCTATCTCGATTATTTCGTCCCCTAAGCAAATAAAGGAAACATGAAAAAGATGCCTTCTACATCGGATCGTCCGAGAGAGGCCTGTGGCATATTCGGTATCTATGGAAATCCGGAAGCGGTCAGGATGACCTATTTTGGGCTGTATGCCCTGCAACACAGGGGGCAGGAAAGCGCGGGCATAGCTGTGGTTGCGGAAAAAGGAATCCGTGTCCACAAAGGGATGGGGCTGGTTTCCGAGGCATTTACCCACCACAACCTGAACGACCTGAAAGGCAACATGGCCGTAGGGCATGTACGCTATTCGACCACAGGGGACTCCAATCTTACGAATGCCCAGCCCTTTGTCATAAACCACCGCGGCAGATCGTACGCTGTTGCGCATAACGGCAACCTTGTAAACGCCTATGAGCTCCGGAGCGATCTCGAAAAAAAAGGGGCGATATTTCAGTCCACTATGGACAGTGAAATCCTCTTGCATCTCCTGGTCAGAAACCTCAAAAACGGCTTAGAAGAAGGAATCCAAAAATCCGTTGCAAAACTGAAAGGGGCGTTTTCAATGATCCTCCTCACGGAGGACTCGATAATCGGCATAAAGGACCCCAATGGTTTCAGGCCATTATGCATAGGAAAACTGGACGGCCACTATGTGCTGGCCTCGGAAAGCTGCGCACTCGATCTCGTGGAGGCGTCATACGTCCGCGCAGTGGACCCGGGAGAAATCGTCATAATAAATGAGAAAGGACTAAAGAGCATAACAGGACCCGACATGCCAAGGACCTCGCTCTGCATATTTGAGTTTATCTATTTTGCCCGGCCTGACAGCAACATACATGGCCTGAACGTCTATCAGATGCGTAAAGCTCACGGGAAGTGCCTTGCTGAGGAATCCGCTGTGGAAGCAGACCTGGTAATGCCATTTCCGGATTCCGGAAACTACTCAGCCATAGGGTTTGCGGAGGCGTCCGGCATCCCCCTTGAGATGGGGATGATCAGAAACCACTATGTCGGCAGGACCTTTATCCAGCCTACTCAGACCATGCGGGAATTCGGAGTCCGGGTAAAACTCAATCCGGTCAGAAGCCTCCTGAAAGACAAGCGCATCATTATTGTTGAAGACTCCATTATTCGTGGAACTACGGTAAAGACCAGAGTGCGCGCCCTCCGGGAGCTTGGCGTAAAAGAGGTGCACATGCGGGTCAGTTGCCCGCCGCATAGATTCCCATGTCATTACGGAATCGATTTTTCCCTCAAGGGGGAGCTGATTGCCGCAAGCAAATCCGTAGAAGAGATCAGGACATTCCTGGGCCTTGACACCCTCCATTACCTCAGTTTGGAAGGACTTCTACGGGGAACGCAAATCAAAAACCCGCAAGACCATTTCTGCAAGGCCTGTTTTGACGGAAAATATCCTGTCTCCTTTGATGAAAACGTATGCAAAAAGGAGTGCTTTGAAAGAAGTTAGGGGTGATTATTCCGGGTTATCTCGCTCAGCATCTTGTCTTCTGACCCAAAGTGGTGACACAGGGTCTTGAAGACTTCGTTTCCGTGCTTGATAAAATAACAGCTTTTAAATATGGCAGGATCCGCCATTTGTTCTGATGTCAGATGATGCAGCCAATCCTTCAGGGGATTGTAGAATGCTCCAACAAAGATCTGGGGCTTGTAATAGCCGATGCCAAGCTTCTTTTTGACAAACGTAATGGCGTTTTCCAGGTTGGTCCCCACTCCTCCCTTGAAGTAAATGTCCGCCTCGGTTGCATGGGACAGGATCTCCTGTCTTTCCAGGAGGTCGTTTCTCCCGAGGTACGCAGCAAAATCGACGTGAGGATAGAACTCGACTCCGGGTATCTTCCAGTAGACCGCCCCGGTGAGCATGCCGAGAGACTTGGTTGTCTCTGACACGAAAGACATGATGCTCCCGGCGCTCCCCCCTGTCAGAATACCGCAGATTCCACCGTGAAATTCCTTGAAGGATTTGACACTGTCCACGATCTCTTTTTCTGTCCCGGCGTCTACAGCTCCTGCGGTTCCATAGATTGCCGCCAGTTTCCTTGAATCGAACGCCTCGACAAAAGAGGGGATAATCGCGGACCGCATAAAAAACCTGTTATGCAGCACAAGATCCCCCTGTATTGTGTTTTTCCAGGAAATGCAGACTCCCATGTCCTGAAGCTTGTCCATAAAAGCGAGATTTTCGGAACTGAAAAAGTAGTCCTGCTCAGGGGCCTTCTTGAAGATCAGGTTCTTTATCAAACCAAGATCCGCCGCAACAATCAGATAGGACGCAAGGAGTCTGTTCGGGAAGTTATGCAGCATCACGGAAGAATCCGGTTTGAGCGTCTTCAGCAAGTAGTCGAATCTTTTTTCGGCAAAATCTATTATTCTCTCCTTGTCGCCGTTTTCGCTCACCGCAATACCGCCATCTCCAAGAAAATTCTTTTCATACAATGTGTCGAGGGAAGCAGAATAAACGTCGATGTGGAACCGGCTTTTTGCCCCCTCTTGAAAAGGCGCCGGTTTAAAGACCTCTATACGGATGTCCTTCTTGAGAACATCCTCATCGCCGCCCATGAACTCGAGATAGATAATCCCGTTGGTATATTTGCTCCCCACACGTGCGTCAGTATGCTCGGCGTCAAGGATGAATATCTCATTGCTCTGTGTAAAGAGCGTTGTGTGCGAAACCACGCCGCTTCCGGAAGGGATGACAATCTGGTCCACTCGCTGTTCAGGCTGGGCAAAACAGAGATCTTCCCGGGGGATCTTCTTCATCACTGCGGCCTTGAGATACTCTCTGGTCAGGACCGCCGGATTCGGCAGGTGTACAAACGGCATTACAGGAATCAGCAGCGCCCCTTCCTCCAGCACCTTTGTCCCTTTGGGCACAATAATAGTCCGGTTGCAAATCAGGTTGATCAATTCCGAAGCGCTGTATTTCAACTTTGGGTTTTTCAGGTAGATCTTCCCGACCTTCAGGCCCGGCTTCATCAACCGGTCTATTGTAACCCCGGAAGAGTATTCAGGGATATAAAACCAGAACCGCGCAGTATAGGATATCTTGTTTTCCTCAAGCAGGAACGCGCCATCCTTCTCCTGGTTGATCCCCAGCCGTGCCTTTGTGCTGTGCAGATCAGTGTTCAGGCACTCCATGTTCCGGGCAAAATAACTCAGTTGCTCATCACAAAGACGCACGGACACGACCGCTCTTACCTCTTTTGGAGTGGCACTGATGACATCTTCTATCTCGCAGTCCGGGCTCTCATTCAAGGAGACAGGCCGCTCTGTTGAGTTCATGAAAAATAACCTGTTTTGATATGACCAAAGNNTATAGTCTACTGATATTCTTAACTTTATTTATGGCTTCTTTCGCCCATTGGGTGAAACGTAACATTTGTACCTAAGTATAATAATGTTGTATTTCTACAGAATTCCGGACAAAAAACATGGGCATGTCAAAGGCGGGGGCAAGAAAGAATGGCGGAGAGAGAGGGATTCGAACCCTCGGTGGAAGTTTCCCCCCACACTCGCTTAGCAGGCGAGCGCCTTCAGCCGACTCGGCCATCTCTCCACAGTATAACCTGGCGGAGGGAGTAGGATTTGAACCCACGGAGCTTTCGCTCAACGGTTTTCAAGACCGCCGCCTTAAACCACTCGGCCATCCCTCCGGTCTTTCTTCTGTTGTTCATTACATCAATAATGCCTTTCGGGTCAACCCCTTTCACAGACAGCTAAAAAAAGAGGAATACCTTCAAGCATCAATTACCAATCATCATTTGCCCATTCTATAAGCATTAATTAGAGTTATCCCCTTTTCCGGAAGTTTCTCAAAGACCTCTATCAGTCCGACTCCTTCCCTTTCTGTCTATATCTCCACAGTCAATCCTTCAACGGCAAGCTGACAGTTGACTTGTCCTCCCTCTTTTTCTTTCAGCGATTCAACGGAGTTCATCATTTCCTCCAATTGACTGTCGGAATGATTCGGATCGTGGTGGAAAAGAAAGAGGTTTTTGACATCCGCCGCAATGGCGCTTCTGACAGTTGCCTCGTATGTTGAGTGCCCCCATCCGCGTTTCTGTTCGTACTCGGAAGGAAAGTATTGCGAATCGTGAATGAGTATGTCGGCGTTCTTGAACAGCGCGTTGTTGTGTGAATACTCAATCTCGTTATCCGGCACATACAGGATGGCCTTTCCATCCCATTCTATTTTGTAGCCGAGTGTATGCCCGGGATGATGCACCGGAAACGGGCTAATCCTGGTATTCTCATAGGTCAAGCTGCTGTCGTTCAGTTCGAACATATTTGTCCTGGAACGCCATTCCTCGATATCTGCGGGGAAATAGGGGGCGGACATCTGCGCTCGTATTACCTGTTCAAGTGATCCCTCATTTCCTCCAGGTCCGAAAAAATCGATCTCCCAACCGGCAACATAGGCAGGGACAAAAAAAGGGAGCCCGTGGATATGATCCCAGTGATAGTGAGAAAGAAAAATCGCCAATCCACGGGGAGCGCCTTCTGATATGAGGCGATTCCCAAGAGAGATAATCCCTGTGCCGGCATCCAGAATGAACATCCGGTTTTCGATAACCAGTTCAACACATGCAGTGTTTCCCCCGGTCTTCAGATTGCAGGGACATGTGGTCGGATGAGACCCTCTGACACCCCAAAATTTCAGGTAATTGTTCATGTAAGTTCTATAACAGTTTTTTCAGGGTAGCGCAGCTTTTCTTAACGGGAAAGTTATTCCGTCCCCGTTTCTTATTTGTCACAGATAAGGACTCCGATAAGGCCGTTGATGTCCGGGATATTCTTCTCGACAAGATACTCCTTGATACCGACAATGATCTCTTGTGTCGCCGATGGATTGATCAGGTTGGCTGTCCCCACCTGGACAGCAGTAGCCCCGACTATCAAAAACTCCAGGGCATCCTGTGCATTCATGATTCCTCCCACGCCGATCACAGGGACCTTCACAGCCCGGACCACCTGCCACACCATCCGAAGGGCCACCGGTTTGATCGCAGGGCCTGAAAGGCCGCCAACGATATTGCCAAGTCTCGGCCGCCAGGTCTCTATATCAACCGCCATCCCTGTAATGGTATTGATAAGGGAAATGGCATCGGCTCCAGCCTCTTCCACGCTTCTCGCTATCAGGGTAATATCCGTCACATTCGGTGAAAGCTTCGCTATTACCGGAAGTCTGGTGCTCTCTCTAACAGCCCTTATCACGTCAAACGATATCTTGGGGTCTGAACCAAAAGCAGCCCCTCCTTCCTTGATATTGGGGCAGGATATGTTTACCTCTATGCCTGCTATCCCATCCTCGTCATCAACCCGTGAGGCCAGTTCCGCATACTCAGATATGTTGTGTCCGTAAATATTGACAAGAACCGGCGTTCTGAGTGTGCGGAGAAACGGGAGTTTGTCCCGCACAAATCCATCCCACCCGACGTTCTCAAGGCCTATGGAATTCAGCAAGCCACCTGCGGTCTCTACGATCCGTTCCGGGGGATTGCCGGCGGAGGGTTTCAGGTGGAGACCCTTCACGACGATTGCACCAAGAAAATCCAGGTCTACAAACGCAGAGAACTCCCTGCCATAGCCAAAGGTCCCCGATGCAGTCATCACAGGGTTCTTGAGACATAGTCCGCCAACGGCCACGGAAAGGTCCGGCTCTCTTGTTCCTGATATTGTCATCATCTGATACTATTCTGATAACATCTTTTGTTTAGTGAAACAATCGTAAATATGAACAGTTTGTCCTCCCCTTTCCTGAAATTCTTTTGGTATACGATTTGAGATTGAGAGGCAACAAAATTTCTCAATTGACCTTCAGTCATCCCCAAAAAAGGAAGTATCATACGAAAAAAATGTGGTTTGATTCTGGAAGGTGTGTATGATATTGAAATTGTATACGTAAAATTTCCACGAACAAACTGAATGATAGCTTTGCCGGACAGATCCGACAATGCGCCTTAAAGTCATGAATCTTGTGCGCTACTCAATCACCACCTTTTTTTACAAATGAAGCATGTGCGCTGCTTGATAGATTCAAAAAAAGACTGAATCACGTAGAATACTCTGATGTTTTAGTGGGATTGAATGATGATAAAATCAAAACTTTCTGAAAGAGACATCTGCACAAAATATATTACTCCGGCCATCAGTGATTCCGGATGGAATGAAAACCCTCACCATTTTCGTGAAGAAGTATACTTTACCGCCGGTAGAATCAAGGTACGTGGTAAATTGGTCAGCCGCGGAAAAGGCAAGAGGGCTGATTATATCCTTTATTATAAGCCAAACCAACCCATCGCTGTTATCGAGGCAAAGGATAATACTCATTCTATCGGCGCTGGAATACAGCAGGGATTGGAGTATGCAGAGATTCTGGATATACCCTTTGCCTATAGTTCCAATGGCGATGGGTTTGTTGAGCATGACAATATGACAGGAAAAGAAAGGGAACTCATACTACACGATTTCCCCACACCGGAGGAATTATGGAACCGGCTGAATACTTCAAAAGGCATTGATCCGGACCAGGAAAAGATTATCACGCAGGACTATTACTACGAGGCTGGTGGCAAAACTCCTCGATATTATCAGAGGATCGCAATTAACAGGGCTGTAGAAGCTATTGCCGGAGGTCAAAACAGAATCTTACTGGTTATGGCTACAGGAACCGGGAAAACCTATGTTGCCTTCCAGACTATCTGGCGATTATGGAAGGCCAGAATTAAAAAAAGAATCCTGTATCTCGCAGATCGTAATATCTTGATAGACCAGACCATTGTTAATGATTTTAAACCGTTTGGCGACAAAATGACCAAGATTAAGAAACGCCAGGTTGACAAATCATTTGAGATCTACATGGCCCTATATCAAGGTGTTACCGGACTTGAGGAATGGAAAAACATCTATAAACAGTTTTCGCGTGATTTTTTCGATCTTATCATTGTTGATGAGTGTCACCGTGGAAGCGCGGCAGAAGATTCTGCCTGGCGTGAAATTCTGGAGTATTATTCATCCGCAACACAGATCGGAATGACGGCCACCCCCAAGGAAACAAAATATGTTTCCAACACCTATTATTTTGGAGGGCCGGTCTATACTTATTCATTGAAACAGGGGATTGAAGATGGATTTCTTGCCCCATACAAAGTGATTCGTATCGCGATGGATAAAGATTCAGGGTGGCGTCCTGAAGATGGCAAAGTGGATAAGTATGGCCGTGAAGTTCCAGACCAGATCTATAACATGAAAGATTACGACCGCAATCTTGTTCTTGAAAAGCGGACTGAGCGGGTTGCCGAGAAGGTTACAGAGTTATTAAAGAAAACAGATCGCTTTGGTAAAACCATAATTTTCTGTGAAGACATCGATCACTCAGAACGCATGCGGAAGGCAATTGTCAATGAAAACAGTGACGAGGTGGCAAAGAATTATAAATATGTGATGCGAATTACCGGTGATAATGACGAAGGAAAAATGGAACTCGATAATTTCATTACGCCGGAAAGCCGCTATCCCGTGATAGCCACAACATCCCGATTACTGACAACCGGTGTTGATGTTCAAACATGCAAACTTATAGTTTTGGACAAAAATATCAATTCCATGACCGAATTCAAACAAATCATAGGGCGTGGTACCCGTATCAATGAAGAGTTTAACAAATATTATTTCATAATTATGGATTTCAGGCAGGCCACCAATCTTTTCGCAGACCCGTTGTTTGATGGTGAGCCGGTTCAGATTTACGAGCCAGGAGAAGGAGATCCAATAGAGCCGCCCGAACCACCGTACGATGAGGGTATAGAAGAAGACGATGAAGAAATT
>LGVC01000704.1_pt8 | contig 15405 bp, 14 predicted proteins | sample 469851 | NCBI WGS metagenome assembly LGVC01 (sample SAMN03857202, study PRJNA290197) | marine sediment metagenome | biome: ocean floor; feature: cold seep; material: sediment; isolation source: sample #5133, Elevator 3A push core 47, collected at Hydrate Ridge North... ...
TTCTTATTTTTTGTAGGTTAAGTATAGTAAGGGTACTGTTTGGCTTATTGATACAGACCCTGTACAGGATAAATAATAAAAAAAGCCAAAAAAAATAGATTATAACAATAGATGGATGATCATAACATAAGTATAATGCACTATAGATTATTCCTCCGATCATCTGTTCAATAAATGACATTTTTAATAAAAATTAAAGGGTTGACTTAATGTCAACCTATTAACCGGTCTGGTTTGACGCCCAGTATGTACTGCTACTTGTTCTTTCGCTACTGTCCATGGAAATATCTAATTCCCAGCCGTCAGACGTATAGTTGGTGTGGTTTGCTACTATAATGATTCCACCCTGATTACGTTCCATAGTAATATTGAGTCCTATCATTGTGTGACATGCCAGACAGGCAGTATTCTCAGATACGTCATCTCCATTTAAGGCTAATGTGGCATTATAGAAGGCTCCATGTGCCTCTTGTGGATTATTCAGTTGAGAGCTGGCATTCAGGTGGCAGTCAACACATGCTATTGTCAATGCGGCGTGAGGTGTATCCTGTGTTCGCCATGAGGTATTCCAGTCTCCGACACCTGTTAGACTTCCACTTTCATTGAATATCTCAAAACCATAACCCTCAATGTTGGTTGTATCGATCCCGTACATTGATAACCTGGATTCATTAACCTGGTGGCAGAAACATCCCGCATCACCGGAATTTCCTTCATTTACATATGATGAATGCGCTCCACCTCTGGCTACGTTGGCTCTCCATTCACCAACCTCGGCTGCATGACATCTCTCACACATTTCATATTGACTTTGGGCAGTTCTAACACTAAACCACTGATGCTGTCCCACGAACATTGATATTGTGCTGGGTATAATGAATATTCCGATAGCGATCACTGCAATACCTAATACTATTATTGCTCGTTTGTCCATCTACTAACCCCCGATTAATTATTGAATTCTATTTCTTGTAGTAGAATTTTTATGTAATAGTTACAGGAAAAACTATTTTACTTTATTAACTATTCTTCCCCCTGAGTGCCTTATATTATGGCAATAGTAATGATACTATAATATTAACCCACTACACTGATATATTTAAGTTTGATAGTATATATATTTATTGAAAAACTTAGAATCTGCCATTCTACTATGACCTTTTTAAGATTGGCAGTGGACATTGTATATCCTCTTAATGTCAAATCATTTAACTTGGAATAAGTATGAATAAGACTAAAATAGAGATGGTACACATGATGAAAAAAAATATTGCTCATCTTAAATACACTCCCGGACAGATTAAGAAGAAAACGAGAAAAATCTATCGTAAGATACTTGCAGAATCAACAAGCATTGATAGCGGAAATTATAATGGTATTGCAACAAGTGACGTCTATCGTCTATTTGAACTGTATGACCGGTATTTCTTTGATAGGTTTTTTCAAAATAATTATCAAGATAAGATCTTTTTTCGTTTATCAAAAAGAATGACCCGTGCGGCAGGAAGAATTGCATATACAAAACCGGCAGAGACATATACCATCTCTTTATCGACTACATTGATCTTCCAGACTTTTCATGATGTAACACGAGAGGTGTCAGCGAACGGAATTGTATGTCATGATAGATTAGAAGCAACAATGCATGTACTGGAACACGAGATCATCCATCTTCTGGAATGGGTACTATTTAATTCAACGAGCTGTTCCAAACCTCGTTTTCAAAATTTGAGCCATAACATTTTCGGACATACGCAGGTTACTCATCAATTGATAACTCAAACAGAGCGTGCCAGGAAAAAATTCAATCTTAGAGTAGGAGATAATGTGTTATTTGAATATGATGGGGAAACCCACTGTGGATTCATCTCCCGTATAACCAAACGTGCTACGGTTATGGCTAATGATCCGAAAGGAGACTATAAAGATCCTCAGGGAAACCGGTATAGTAAATATTATATTCCATTGCCATCACTTGAATTGATTAAATCGTTATAGGCTTTATAGAATAATCGTAAAAAAAGTGGAGTGCACCCTTTCTAATCATACTGATTTGTATATCGTGTTCTTTCAGACATTCGATATACGAATTTGATGTATACTATACACCCTGATCTGATGATGTACCAGACATCGAGATACTGGCCTGCCCTGCAGTCCAGTGCTTTATACAGTACATTTAATGTCAGTTGAGTGTCGATGGTTTTATTCAAGTCCCAGCCAATACATCTCCGGCTGACGACAATTAAAGCTGCCGTTCATATGAAAATTCAAATTGAGTAAATATATTATATAACAATACCATATACTATTCAGGTGCCAACATTGGGGAAAGAAGAAAAGATATATTCAGCAGGAATTACTAAAGGTCTTTCACTTATTAAAGAAACTAAAATCTTTTTCCAGGAATTGAATAATACAAATGATTTAGATGAGATTCAAACAAAAGTTTTAAATGATAATATTTTTGATAAAACTGCATTGGGAAGTAGAAGAAATGTTTTATCTCTAATTAAGCAAAGATTTTATTTAAATTCTGAAATAAACACTGAAATACTACAAAAAATCATTAATTCAAACTTAAATGATACTATTAAGAATTTCATCATCTATTATTATTTTTCAAAATCCGAAAGCATCGTATATGATATAACAACAAAAGCTCTTTACAATATGCTTTTAGACGGCAAATCAATTGTTACAAAAAAAGATATTCAAACATTTCTTGATAATCAATCAAAGACTCATCCGGAAATAAATAAATGGACTGAATCAACAAAAGAACGCGTTGTACAACATTATCTTGCAATTATGAAGGACTTTAAATTCCTCAAAGGCAGTCAAAAAAAGCAATTTGATATCCCGTTTATACCTGCTGAAATATTATTATTCATTTTATTCGAAAAGCTTGATGAAAAAATAAATATTAAAAAAATCCTAAATTCAGATGACTTTAAACTTTTTTTCCTTGAAAAAAATGAAATAATAAACTATTTCGAAGAAGGTGCAAAGATGGGATATATCAGATTCAATCATACAAAAGCGATTTATGATTTAGATAGTAAAGGAATGACATTGGAGGGATATGTAGATGCTATTACAGGATAAGTTTGACCAGCTTGAAGATTTACTTATTAACCATCGAAATTCTATTGGAATACATAACGGGGTCACATTTATCATGCTGATTTATAGTCCTGAAAGAGAGAATGAATGTAGAAAGAAAATAGATAACCTTCATGAAAAACTCGAATCTAACAATCTAACAGTATTGAATATTCCAGTAAACCTATCTATTCTTAATCATCTTAAAAATGAAAAAATTTTAGACCAAATTATAGAGTTTGACAAAGAGGAACCTAAAGAAGTAAGAAAAGACCTGTTCAACAGATGTAAGAATTTTTTCAAACATGATATTCTTGAAAAAATACAAGAAAAAACCCCGGAAATAGTATTTATTACAAATTTATCCGGATTGTATCCGTATTATAGAGTATCTAATTTATTAAATTCATTGGAAAAGGAGATCAAAATTCCTCTTGTTGTTTTTTATCCCGGCGAATTTAAAGACGAAAAATTATTTTTCTTAGGTGAATTAGAAAGTAATGAATACTATAGAGCTCAAATAATCTAATGGTAGTGGGGAAAATGAAGATAAATGAAATATTTGTTAATAACATTGACAGGTATATTGATCCTGTAATAAAGATTGAAGATGATAATAATATCCAGCAGGAGCTGGAAGAATATGTTGTTACTGATAAAATTGCAGATAATTTAATAACTTTTTTTGAAAAATTCAATGAGACTGCATTGAACGATAGAAAAGATATTGGTGTATGGATATCAGGTTTTTTTGGCTCAGGTAAATCACATTTTGGTAAAATCCTGGGATATTTACTTGAAAACAAGGAGATAAATGGCAAATCGACTACTGATATATTCCTGGACAAGATCAAAGGACTTGATAGAGAAATGGAGATTAGAGGTTTACTCCATGAAGCATCATTGAAAATCAAAGCTCATGCGATCATGTATCAGATAGAATCCGAACATGATCAACTGGAGGAAAAAAAAACTATTACAAAAACAATTTATAGACAATTCTTAAAGTCTCAGGGATTGAGTGATGATCTACATATAGCAGAACTTGAACAGCAACTGATTTCAAAAGGAAAATATCAGGAATTCAAGGATAGGATAAAGGAAATATCAGATCAAGACTGGGTTGAACTCAGAAAATCGCCTCTCTTTTCAAAAAAACCTATATCAAAAGTGATGTTTAGTCTATTTCCGGAAAATTTCAGTTCAGAGGAAGAAGCCAAAGAAGAATTTGAAAAATATAAAGAGAATATTCAATTAACAATTGTTAAATTAGCTGAAAAAATTCATGATCATATTAAAATTTTGGAAAATAATGGAGAAAATTCACCACATATTATTTTCATTCTCGATGAGATTGGTCAGTATGTAGGTGATTCTGATGATCTGCTTTTAGAATTGCAGACATTGGTAGAGGATTTTGGTAAAATCGGTCTTGGCAGAATATGGTTTATAGTAACTTCACAGGAAAAGTTGGATGAAGTTATAGAGGGGGTAAAGAAAAAGGAAGAAAGTTATAAAAAAATCATGGATCGGTTTGAAACTAAACTGCACCTGACTTCTGAGAACATAGTGGAAGTCCTTGAAAAACGAATTCTTAAGAAGAAAGAGGCAGCTATTAGCGAGATTTCATTGTTATATTCAAGTTATCAGGGGACTATATCATATGCTTCTAAAATTGAAGGTTCAAATCGTGAACATATTGGATGCAATGAGGATAATTTCATCACTTCTTATCCTTTTTTACCATATCAACTTGAAATAACTCAAGAGATTTTCTCAAATATAAGACATCAGGCCGGACATTCGATCAGACTTACGGGAGCAGAGCGAAGCATGCTTGGAGTTACACAGGGGATACTAAAATCACCGGAGACTGATTTTAAAAATTCTAATGTTGGAAGACTGGTATCTTTTGATGAGATATTTGATCAAATAAGAACGGAAATTCCAAGTAACCAACTACGTGATATTAATGGTGTCAGTACAAAGGTTAAAGAAGATCCGACTCTGGCAATAAAGACGATTAAAACTCTTTTTCTCTTGCAGCAATTAGAATGGATCCCGAAATCCCTTACTAATATTTCACGAGCTATGCTAAATTCCACAAATATTGATATTACATCTTTAGAGTCAGATGTAAAATCTGTCCTTGATGAACTTATTAAAGCAAAGTATGTTATTTTTGAGAACGGCCATTACGAGTATATCTCAGGATCTAAGAAATTAATAGAAGAAGAAATTTCCAAAGAAAATGTAAAAAAGCATGAAATAAAAAGATTTGCCGTTGAACAACTGGAAAATGTTCTGGATTTTAACCGGTTGAATTATGAAAATGTAAAATATTTTGACATAAAGATGCTTGGAGATGATAATGATTTATCATCACGAGGGAATATCACATTAAAAGTCTATTCGCCTATTTTTGTAGAATATAAAAATGTTGAGAAGGCCACTATTATCGACGAGAGTCATAGGTCAACAGATACGGTTTTCTGGCTTTCCAATCCTGATATTACAATCGATAATGATATTTCAAAATACCTCAGGACTAAAAAAGTAATTGATAGAAGAGATAAGGATGAAAAGAAAAGTCCAGAAGAGATAGCCATTTTACGAGAAAAAAGAGAATCATTGGAAAGTCTTCGCCTGGGAATTGAATCGTCTATTAAGAGTGCTCTTTTATCAGGGAATATTATATATGACGGGACCGATGAAGTGCTAACAGGCAAGACTGAAAAGGTAGAAACTGTTTTTGAAAGAGAAGTAACTAAGGTAGTACCTTATATCTATACAAAGTTTGATGATGCTAAGTTCAAAGTAAATGAAAAGAGTATAAGAAGTATACTATCAGCAACAAGTGGATTGAACCGGATTGAAAAAGACCTTGACCTTTTTGACGAGAATGAACATATCAACCTTCATGGGAAAATATTAAATGAAGTTTATACTAAAATAAAGATTTCAAATGATAGGGGAGATATACTATCCGGGGCTGATATACTACATTATTTTGATGATGTCCCTTATGGGTGGAATGTTATTCTGGTTAGGATTGCGGTTGCAGCATTATTTAGAAATGCATCCATCAATTTAAAATATAATGGCAAGGAATATTTTGATTACAAAAAGCAAGAGGCTCAGGAGCTTCTTATTAATTCCAATAAATTTAAAAAAACAACTCTATGGATAGAAGAAACAGTTCAAATAGAGTTGGAAGAAAGAGAAAAGATCAAGCAGAACTTAAATGTTATTTTTAATATAAAATCTGATGATACAATAAATTCTCTTTCCCAAAACGTGGATAAGCAATTGGCTGAAATGGTATCTGAGTATGAAAGACAAAAGATCTTCTGGGAAGAGAATGGGTATAAGATAAAGCCTGTTTTTTATATGATAAGAGAGACCTGTGATAAAATATCATATGAAACGAATCCTGCAAAAAAGCTGAAAAAATTCCTTGAATTATATAATGAGACAAAAGAGCAAAATCAATATATCAACCAAATAAAAGATTTCAAAAACAGGGAAGATAAAAAATTATTATCAAGTATAAAAAAGCTGCCCTTTGAGATCAATGTCAGTTCTCAATCCATAGACTCTAACATTTTAGAGGAATACAGAAATTATATCAATGAAATTAATACTGTTGTCTCTAATAAGGAAATCGTAGAAAAATGGCCTGTAATACTTGAAAATTATAACAAAGCAGTTGAAAAGATCAAATATGTCTATGATATACTTCATTTAGAAAGATACAGTGTCTACAGTCGTATGAAAAATGAGATTAAAGGTGATCCGATTCTGGCTGCTAATATTAAAGAGAATTCATTTGATTCGATTAATTCATATTTATGTTTTGAAAATTTATGGGTTGATGATGATCTCATGTGCAAAAAATGCCAAAATACTATCTACGAACTTGATAATAACATTCTTGTTAAGGATAAAATCCGTCAAAATATAGAATTAAAACTAACACCAAAGATACCAAAAGAAACGCGTGTCAGTGTAAATCTAAAATCATCATCAGGGAAGACAATTATTCGTAATGATCCTGATCTTAAAGAGGCTCTTTCAAATATCGAGAAGAAAGTGAAAATCCACCTTGATAATGGTGAAACAGTTATCCTCCAATGAGGACTGATCATGGATAAGCAGACCAAGACCAAAATAAAGAATTTAGTCCTTGAATTAAGAGACAATTTCGAAAAAGAAATCGAAAACAGGCTCAACAATATTGGAATATATCCCGATAAAGAATGGAAAGACGGTCGCTCTCTCCCTCATCTTTCAAAAGATGAACTTGACAACAGAAGAAGAGTTGCAGCTTTCATCAAACGTGAAGAAAAAATAGGTCATGACCAAAAAAAAGCCACATCCGAATTCATCAAAGAAGCCAGTTACACCTGGATCAATCGTTTAATTGGCTTGAAATGCATGGAGTGCCGCAGTCTCATAGAAGAAGTTATCACCACCAGACCTGAGTACGGAGGCAGGAGCAAGCAGCACAGGGATTTCAGGGAAAAACATCCCGATCTGGCAGCACAGCCTGATGACGGTCTTACTGGCTGCCTTATTTGTGCATTTGAGAAAGTAACAAAAGAGATAAAGGTTTTGTTTGACCCTGATAATGAATACAGCCTTGTGATACCGAGGTATCCTCTTCTTAAAACATCTATAGAGAAGATAAACTCAGAGCTTGATTACGATACATACAGGCAGGATGAGTTCCTGGGCTGGGTGTACCAGTATTTTAATTCCCGGGAAAAGGACAGGGTATTCGAGGAGGTGCGAACAAAGAAAAAGAAGATATCCGGTAGTGATATTATCAATGCCACACAGCTTTATACTGAAGAGTATATGGTGCGCTTTTTAGTAGAGAATTCCCTGGGTGCTATGTGGATGGAAATGTATCCTGATTCGCAGCTTCGTGAGAGGTGGGAGTATTTTGTTAAAGATCCGAATAATTCAACGCGGGAGCCAAAACCTATAAAAGATATTACATTTCTTGATCCTGCATGCGGCAGTGGACATTTTTTACTGTATGCTTTTGATCTGTACTATGATATGTATCTGGAGGAGGGGGACATTCCAGAGGGCCGGATCCCTGAGTATATACTGCGTTATAATCTGCATGGTATTGATATCGATCTTCGAGCTATTCAGTTAAGCGCTTTGGGGCTGTACATGAAGGCAAATTCAAGAAATCCTGATGTGGTGGTGCAGCATATGAACCTTGTAAGTGCTGATGCTATTATGCTGGATAGCGATATACTGGGAGAGTTCTTGCAGGAGTTTGAGGATGATCCTACAGCCCTGGAGTTGATAGAAACTATCTGGCAGGGGCTTGAGAATGTACGGGAGCTGGGGTCACTGCTTAAGGTTGAGGAGCAGATAGATGAGGTGATTAAGCGGCAAAGAGCGAAGGGGACGCAGAAGTCTCTTGATGATAGGGACTGGAGGGAGAAGGGATGGGAGGACTGGAAGGGTGATTTGCTGACGGCGCTGAAGAGGTATTATGAAAAGGCTGCGCAGACGTTTGATCTGAATAGGCAGATGTTTGCGAATGAGGCGTGTAAGGGTGTACAGTTGCTGGATTTGTTGGAGAGGAGGTATGATGTGGTGGCAACGAATCCACCGTATATGGGACATGGAAATATGGGGGAAATACTTAAAATAGCAGTGAAGGTATTTTATCCGAAAAGTAGTAAAGATTTATACGCTGTATTTATTGAAAGATGCTTACACTTGACAAAAATTAATGGTTATACATCAATGATAACCCAGCAAAGTTTTATGTTTATAACTTCCTACAAAGAACTTCGAAAATTGATTTTAAAAAATACTATTCTGCAAAAGACGATACATCTTGGCCCTCATGCATTTGAGGATATCAGTGGGGAAAAAGTAAATACAACAATGTTTTCTCTTCTTAAGAACAAACTCAAGAACGAAAAAGGAATTTTTTTTAGATTAGTTTCGGAAGTTAATAAAAAGAAAATAATAAAATATTTAATAGCTCATGATGAATTTATAAATCACAAGGTTTTTATTATCGAACTCTCGGAATTTCAAGATGTTGAGGGGTGTCCATTTGTTTATTGGATGAATGAAAGTATACGAGAAAAAATCGCTACTTTATCATCTTTTAGAGACATTGCAGAAGCTAAAGAAGGTATAACTACTAGAGCAAATGACTATTATTTAAGATATTTTTGGGAAATAGATCCTTCTAAATTAGGATTAGATTGGATATTCTATGCTAAAGGAGGAGATTATAATAAATATTATGGTAATCTAGAATTGGTTATAAATTGGAAAGAGCACGGAAAATATATTAAGAAATTCCCAAAATCAACAATACCAAATAAAAAATATATTTTTAAAGAAGGCTTAACATATACAGATATTAGTGGAAAGGGATTTAGTGTAAGATATCTTCCAAAAAATGCACTTTTTGATTCAAAAGGAAAAGGAATTTTTCTTAAAGAAAATGATGAATTATTAATATATCTTTTGGGATTGTTAAATTCAAAATTAGTTACATGCGTGCTTAATATGTTAAATCCTACTATAGATATTAAAATAAATGATTTAAATAGAATTCCCGTAAAGGTACCTGACACATCGGTTTTAGATAAGATAAATTTATACACATCAAAAAATTGTAATATAAAAAGATCTTATCTCCAATTTACAATAAACGATAGTGAGTTCAAACAAACAGCACTCCAGTGGGTTTTAGAAAAAAAGAAAAAATGAATCTAAAAAATACATATTTTAAGAAAGGTGATTTCTTGCAAACTGAAACTATAAAATTAGCACGTATAGTTATTAATTATTGGGGAAAAAAATCATTTGATGAACTGTTAAAATCTGTGTTTTTAAATAAGAAAGCTTATACATCTAAATCATATTTTTATCATTTTGATCATACAGAATTAATTAATGGATGCTATTATGGCGAAATTAATAAAACAAAACTTCGAAAATCTCATAAAGAATTAACTTCTAAAGAATCGTTTGAATATAAAGATACCGAATTAGATGAATTATACGAATATGTACGTTTTGCTATTTTTTCTGATCATTCAATTGCAATTACTAGTAAATCAAAGTTTAATTCAGATGAATTTATTAAAATATTCAAAGAACTTTTTATTTTAAATTGTGAAGAATTTGCACAAATTCAACTAAATTATAGAATAAGTGATGATGATGTATTCTTAATGATTAACGGCTTTTGGAAATTAATCGAAGTAATAATTAAAAAATTACAAAAATCGAATCCTAGTCCAAGACCCACATTTGAAAAGATTGAGAAATTCATGAAAGAAGAAAAAACCGATGAATATTCTGCTACATTTTCATCTGATAAAAACTCAGAAACTGGGTTAACTCGTGATTATAAATCCCATATAATGAGTGGAATTTCATTGACAGATGCTGGCTATGGAGATGAATGTGTAATTAAAGGAATAACAAAAGACAATGAAATGGTCATATTTAATACAAAAGACAAAATAATTCAATCACGAATTATAAAAGCTGGAAATAACGTCGAGTTTATAAATTTGGTTTTAAATAAATTTTCAGATTTTATTAAACATGAAAAGGGAGAATAATTATGAATTTAGACGATTATTCTTTGTACTATAAAATAAAGAAATACGGGGGGATAAATCATCTAATTGGGAAAAATGGATTAGATTTTTGGATTGCTGTGATTATAACAGCTAGCTTTTTATTGCTCTTTAAGTTCAATATAATTGATTTAAATTGGAGAAATGGAACATTATCTTTCTTCAACTTTTTTATAATTATCACATCTCTTTCAATTGCTCTTATCGGTTTTTTATATACATATCGATCAAAATTTAATGAAGATAACGATTTTAATACATGGTTAATTAAAAAAGATGTTGTTGATGAGTTAGAGTTGTTAATAGATTATCCTCTATTTCTTATTGTAACAAGCATAATTGTATTAATTTTATATGGTGTGGTTTTAATTATGTTTAATATTTCAAATGAAACTATGGCAGTTCTATTTGCAATTCCAATATTTTTTAATATGTATGGTTATGCAGGATTCATTTATGCAATGATAACTAATGGGTATTATTCACATGCTTTTAATAAGTTTAAAAAAAAATTAATCAAACAGGGGGAAGAAAAATAACATGAGCAAATCTTTACTCCAACCTTTCGCAGTCATCTACCCCCTACCTACCCATCTTGCATCCCGTATCCTGCAGGATAAAAAATCCATATTCGTAAAATATCCCACCCATGAGACCATCTCGCCAAAACTTACATCCTGTAAAAAACTCATGCTATATATCTCAGGAGCGAATAAAGAGATAGCAGGAGAGGCTGACATAAAATCCATCAGCCTCATGACCTTATCAGAAACCATATTAAAATACGGCAGCAACCTGTTCCTGACAGAAGATGAACTGCGGAAATACTCAAACGGTAGGGATAGCAAGAAAATGATGGTATTCGAGCTTGATGAAATTACCTCATATCCAGCGCCGAAAGCGCTAGGGCATGGGATAACGATGGTGGGGGAGTATATATCTAAAGAAGAATATAATTTACTGGTAAATAAAGGTGATCTAATTTGACAATCGAATATATTAGAAAGACCATGACTCTCCTTAAAGAGCTTGAACTTGAGGAATACCAGAACAAATAGGTTGTTTGATGTATGAGCTGGGATAAGATTCTAATTAAAATTCAATCTGGTGTTCATGATAAAAACATAAGATTTCAGAATCTAAGAAAACTTATATTACACTATGGTTTTACTGAGAGGATACGTGGTGATCACCATATATTTACGAAATAGAATGTTTTCGAAATAATAAATTCCATTTAAATGAGGAAGACTATGAAAGATGAGATAAAATATGAAATGGTAATATACTGGAGTGAAGAAGACGATGCGTATATTGTAGAAGTACCGGAACTTCCTGGTTGCATGGCAGACGGGAAGACTTATGAGGAGGCAATTAAAAATACTCTCACTGTGGTCCGGGAGTGGATAGAAACTGCGAATGAACTGGATAGAGAGGTCCCGATACCAAAAGGCAGGTTGATTTATGCTTAATTGTAAATTAACCGCGGATACACTCACCCCCCTACGGAGTTGAGTGCCTGCTACGCCTGAAGGGCGTGCAGGTAACGCAGATAAACGCGGATACGCTACCTGAATATCTGCGTTCATTTGCGTTTATCTGCGGTTTTTTATTATTCATCATCACGAATTGAAACGATCTCATGTGCGAAAAAGTGATATAGCATCGCGATGGAGTGGCAGTATGAACGAAGAAATAGATTTGACTTCATCTAAGATGAACTGCGGAAATACTCTAACAGCAAGGACAGTAAGAAGATGATAGTGTTCGAGCTTGATGGGATTAAACCATATCCAGAGCCGAAAGGAATGGGATATGGGATAACCTTGGTTGGAGAATATATGTCGAAAGAGGAATATGGTGAGTTGGAAGGTGATTTGAATTGAAGACTAAAATTTTATATGATGCAGAACCTATTACGCAAATCCTTCGGGAATTGAAAAATGAACTGCAAAATAGATATGGAACTCAGCTTAAAGGTGTAATATTATTTGGCTCTTATGCAAGAGGCAAACAAAAGAGCGGTTCAGACATAGATATAGCCATAATCTTAGAAGATTTCTCTCATGCCTGTACTGAGATTGAACACACAGGCGATATTGTATCCTCACTATCCTTAAAATTTGACACATTAATCTCTCTTGTCCCTATTAAAGAAAAAGACTGGCTAAAAAGAAAGACTTCTTTGATCTCAAATATTAGACGCGATGGGGTGGTAGTATGAACGAAGAGATAGAAGCTCTACTAAAGAAAGCAGATGAGAGCATCAGAGGTGCCAAACTTCTGTTTGATAATGGTTTGTTCGGATTCGCAGTTTCAAGGGCATATTATGCTATGTTTTATGTAGTAAGTGCAGTACTCCTAACAAAAGGTCTGAGCTTTTCAAAACACACAGCAGTAGTAGCGGCTTTTGGTCAGCATTTCGTCAAAACGAATATATTTGAGCATAAGTTTCACCGGTATCTGGTAGAAGCCTTTGAACAAAGACAAATAGGAGATTACGAGGTGCTAGATGAGATTACAAAGGAAACGGCGCAAAGGAGTATAAACAGAGCTATAGAATTCATAGCCGCTGTTAAATATTTCATTGATAAAACTTAAGAATAATACAATAAGAAGATAAGTATGATATGTTCTAGATGAATTAAATAGAACAATGTATGATGAAAGTATCATAATCAATTAGGGAGTGAAGAGTATGGGAAATGAATATAGCATAAAGGAAATCATGGAAATGATCGGGAGAAATGAAATATATCTCCCTGCAATTCAACGAAAATTCGTATGGAAGTATGAGCAGATAGAAAGTCTTTTTGATTCTATAATGCGCAATTATCCAATTGGAATGTTCCTTTTTTGGTTTGTGCGTGGTGAAAAAAAAAATGAATATACATTTTATAAATTTTTACAAAACTATCACGAAAGAGATCGAAAATTTAATGAGATCGCACCTAAACCCGAATTAAAAGAAGAAATAATAGGAGTATTAGACGGGCAGCAACGATTAAGCTCAATGTATATAGCACTTCAAGGAACATATGCATATAAAAAGCGCTATGCACAATGGAATAATGATAATGCTTTTCTACAACGAAAATTTTATTTAAATCTTTTAAATCAATCGACAAATGATGAAGAAGATTATAAATATGAATTTAAATTCTTGACGGATCAAGAAGCACAGCAAATAGATTCAAAACATCTCTGGTTTTTAGTCAGAAATGTATTGGAATGGGGGGATGACCCAGAAATAGATGACTATTATGATACATTAGTAGACCAATATAATATTCCAGAAGAAATCAAAGATGTTATTAAAGAAAATCGAGGACAATTAAAAAAAATCCTACGAATTTTACATCAAAGATTAATATTAGAAAAGCTAATAAATTCATATAAAATAGAAGAACAAAATTTAGACAATATCCTTGATATATTTGTACGAGTTAATAGTGGTGGAACAGTTCTATCAAAATCTGATCTACTCTTTTCTACAATAGTTGCTAATTGGGAAGAAGGAAGAGATGAAATAGAAAAATTCCTTAAATCCGTTAATAAAAAAGGAGATGGTTTTTGGTTTAATAATGACTTTATTATGCGCTCATGTTTAGTTCTGACAGATTGTCCTGTGCTTTTTAAGGTAAATAGTTTTAAAAAGGAAAATATAGAGAAAATAAAAAAAGAATGGGAAAACATAAAAATTGCCATTAGTAAATCTATTGATCTGCTAGTAGAATTTGGTTTTTCTGGAGAAAACATAACATCTCATAATGCTATACTCCCAGTAGCATATCATTTTATCAAAGGGGGTAATGATTCTCCAAATTCTAAAAATGAAATACGGAGTTATATAATCCACTCCCTACTAAAGCAAGTATATGGTGGACAAGGAGATCAAGTATTATCAAGCTTAAGAGATGCTTTAAGGAAAAAAGAAGATGATAATTACACTCTTTTGCAAAGTGATTTTTCTTTAAATACGTTTTTAAGAACAAAATTATCAGGAAATAAATCGTTAGAAATCACTACTGGAGATATCGAAGAAATATTACAATACAAGAAAGGACCTTACACTTTCATGGTGTTGTCATTGTTGTATCCAAATTTAAAATTCGGTCAGGTCAAGTTTCACCAAGATCATATACATCCAGCGAGTTTATTTACAAATGCCAAACTTAGAAGAAACAATATTCCAGAGGAAAACTGGAAGAATTGGCAAGAAATGAAAGATCAATTGCCTAATTTACAATTAATGGAAGGAAAAGAGAACGAAAGTAAAAGCAAGACACCAATTAAAAATTGGTTATATGGAACAGGTGATAATAACACTCCAAATGTCGTTGATGTAGATAAATATAAAGTTGACAATTATATTCCTGAAAATGTCGATCTCGATTTAGATAATTTTGAAGAATTTTATAATGAGAGACTAAACATATTCATAGAACAAATCAAGAATGTACTGGGTGTAAGAAATCCAACCGATACGAGTTGACGTTATTAATGTCCATCCAAAACCTCCTATNAAAACAGCCTGCGCATTTGCCAACGGCGGCGGCGGATCAATCATAATCGGAGTGACTGATAAAGACAAAAAGATCACAGGTATAAGCGAACTGGAAATCCCTGATCTGGAAGAGAAAATCTCAAATATAGT
>LGVC01018159.1_pt1 | contig 14438 bp, 10 predicted proteins | sample 469851 | NCBI WGS metagenome assembly LGVC01 (sample SAMN03857202, study PRJNA290197) | marine sediment metagenome | biome: ocean floor; feature: cold seep; material: sediment; isolation source: sample #5133, Elevator 3A push core 47, collected at Hydrate Ridge North... ...
TTGGAAGCGGTGGGTGATCCTCGTCGTGTAAAAGTGGAAATCATACAGGATAACCTGGATTGGGGTGAGTATATAACTGAGTTTGTACTTGGCTATGGAGCTGGAGAATCGCCTGATATTTGGCTGACTGGCCATGAATATATTGGTACTCAGGCTGAAGCGGGCCGGATTATTGCTCTGGACGGAATAATAGAAGAATTCCCCATATACAATCTTGTCTTTGATACTCTATGGGATTGCACTAAATATAAAGGTGAGATTTGGGGTGTTCCTCAAGATGCTGAGGCTCGACCACTCTATTGGAATAAAACTCTATTAAAGAAACTTGGTTGGTCAGATGGAGAAATAGCAGCATTGCCCGGGAAAATCGAAAAAGGCGAGTTTACCCTTTATGACATGTTAGAGACAGCCAAACAGGCGGTGGATAAGGGTGTAGTTGAGTCAGGTAATGGCTTCTGGACTCGTCCGAAGAATGGCCCTGATTTCACTCCTTTCTACTACGCCTTTGGTGGAGAAACTATTGATCCTGCAACTGGTAAATTAGTCTTTGACAAGACAGCTGGCTTAAAGTATTATGGATTTTTCTATGACGCTGCTCAAAAATATGGTTCAATGGGATGTCTTGGCTTAGATTGGTCTACAGCATGGCATCCTGGAGTCACTAGTAAGGTACTCTTCTGGGTCGGTGGGACATGGCAATGGGCCGAGTGGGCAGAAAAATTCCTTAAAGACCTTGGTGGCGAAGCTTATATGTGGGAGAACTTTGGGTTTGGATTGATCCCGGCTGCAGAGAAGGGTGGTAAACCCAATTCCCTTACACATCCATTGGCTTATCTTGTCAGTTCCCAGTGTAAATATCCGGACTTAGCAGTAGCTCTAATTGCTAAAGTCACTAACTATGGTCCCAATACCCGTCACGCAATCGCCAGCACCCATCTGGGAATTCTTAAGGGTCAGACAGAATATAAGTTCTACAAGGGATCTCGCTTACTGAGTGAAGCGCTTTACATGTTAGATTACACTACTTTCCTACCCAACAACCCTAATTGGGGCCCCTATTCCACGGTCACTTACGAAGCCCTGGCAGCGGTTGTAGCTGGTGAGTTTACATCACAAGAGGCAGTGGATTTTGTAGTAGAAGGACTCAATCGCGAATTAGGAGATAAGGTAATCATTAAATGAGTAATAATTTCCAACTGGAGAGGGAAAGAAGTTCCCTCTCCAGTTTCCCAGACACAAAATCACTTTTTTCTAAATTAAAGAGCAGTTTATTGCCATATACTTTTCTTACCCCTACTCTTGTAGTGGTAACTTTATTCTTTTTTATTCCCTTAGTTATGGTTTTTATTTTAAGTTTTACCAATCTGGATATGACGAATTTTGGAATACTCAAATGGTGGCAGCCGGCAAACTGGACCTTAGATAACTATGTAAAGATCTTTACTAATAGGTTTTTCCCCAGGATTCTAAATAATACTTTCATATATGTGAGTATGACCTTAATTTTTTTCAATGTGGGAATGGCTTTGGTTATTGCCTTGATTACTACAAACATCAACAGACGGGTTGGTTTTGCCTTTCGCTTAATATGGCTTATGTGTCGTCTTACTCCGGTGGTCGTTTATATTATGATGTGGAAGGCTTTAGCTGGACCTGCTCCTATGGGAGTTATAAACAAGCATATTCTTGGTCCCCTGGGCATAGGTACAGGGGAATACTTACTTAATACCAATCCCTGGCTTTTTATTATTTTAGTGAATGGTTTTATCGGAGCTTCCTTTGGGATGATCATTTTTTCTTCTGCTATTGAAGCTATACCTAAAGATTATATGATAGCTTCTAAAGTGGATGGAGCTTCAACCTGGCAAACCATTCGTTATATTACTATTCCTATGATCAGGTGGCCCTTGCTTTTTGTTACCACCTATCAAACACTATCACTCTTAACCTCTTTTGAACAGATTATGCTGCTTACAGATGGAGGTCCAGGGCTTTATGAAACTGAAGTATGGTCTTTAACTGCTTATCATCGTGCATTTACCAGCTATTTCGGAAATACTCAATGGGGTTATGGTTCAGCCTGGGCAGTTATCCTGGTAATTATTGGTATAGTAATGGCAATTGTATATTTACGCGTATTCAAGTTTGATGAATTAATTCAAGAACCGAAAATCGATCAGCTATAATGAGATATATAGGAGAATGATAATAAAATGGTATTAAATAAATTTCGTTTAAATTTGAAATCTATTCTTACCTATCTAGTTTTAATTGCTTTTAGTATGCCTATCTTCCTGGTTTTTTTATGGTTAATTGTAACAACATTTTCCACCAGGACAGAGGGACTAGAGTCATTAGGGTGGACCTTGAGCAATTGGAGTTTCTTGTGGAAATCACCTTTTGGTCCTAATTTTCCGAGTATATGGCTGGCGACTCTCAATACATTCCTTCTTGCTACGGTTATGACCACTATTGTAGTTTTTGTTTCATCAATGTCTGCTTACGCTTTATCACGTATGAAGTTTGCAGGAAGGAAGGGGTTTCTCTCTGCGACTCTGATACTGCATGCCTTCCCGANNCCGAGCGTGACTCTATTGATTCCAATTTATTTTATATTACGTTGGATAACCAAGATCCCTATTATTGGAAAAGGTCTCCCTCTTATCGGTGGTTTTGGGTTTAACACCATTGGTGGAGTAGCCCTAGTGATGGTAGCTTTTCAGCTTCCCTTTGGCATATGGATAATGAAAGGATTTTTTGATAATATCTCCTGGGATATGGAGCGCTCTGCTTTGATTGATGGTGCTTCCCGTTTTCAGGTTTGGTGGAAAATTTTAATGCCTAATATTAAGCCGGGTATTGCTGCATTATCTATTTTTGCTTTCATTTCAGGCTGGAATGCCTACCTTATTCCATTTACTTTCACGGTAGGACGTGCTGGGAAGACGACGGTTTTATCTGTTTACTTACAAAATTTTATGAGTGAATCTGTAATGACCGAGTGGAATATGGTAGCAGCTGTTGGGTTATTTCAACTCATTCCGGTATTAATCTTTTTCTTCTTTACGCAAGAAGCCTTGCTTAATATTTATGGTGGAGGAGCAAAAGGTGGAGCATAATTATTAGCGAAAATTTAAGCTATTACTATTAAAGGATACTGGCAATTATTCACCAGATTAAGTATAGTATAAAAATTATTTTAAACAAGTTATATATTAAATTTGTATATGAATTTGATTGTGTTATAATGTGAAATAATTAGTAAAAATATATTTAGTTTGTAGTTGGAGATATGTATATAAAAGGAATTGGAATAAATATAGATTCCCCTACAATAGACGGAGACTTAGATTTATTAGAAAAGACTTTAGGTAATATTCAAGACAATGGTTTTGATTATGCCGAGATACCCGTTCACGGAGTCGATGCAATCTTTAAAGGGAGATTAAATTGGCTGCAAACCAGGGCAATTACAGACATCCTTAAGGAATTTAAATTAAAATATACTGTTCATGGTCCTAATTTATTAAATCTAATGGATCCCAGCAATTTTCAGTTACAAAAAGATATCTTCAAATCGGGAATTGAGTTTACTAATGCTATAGGCGCAGAAATTTTTGTATACCATAGTGGAAAAATTCCTTTACAGGAAGAGATCAAAGGTGAAGGCATCAGGAAAAATAGTTTTTTAAAATTGCCTTCTCCAAGAAAGATTGAAAGACTAAAAAAAATAGAAATAGAAACCTTACAAGAATTAGCTACTTTTGCTAAAGATTTAGGAGTAACTATTACTATTGAAAATATTTCTCCGGATGTAGAAGAAGAGTCTATCTGGGAATTATCAAAACGATTTAATAATGATAAAATATTTCCTTCCTCAGTTCTTACTCCAAAAACACCAAAGCCCACTTTCTTACGAGAAATTAGTAAATATAATTATGGCACGAAGATTGAAGAATTAGTTGAACAGGTTAAGAAAATTAATCGTGAGAACGTAGGAATTACTTTTGATTTTGGCCATGCTTATCTGGCTTCTAAATATTACCGCTTCAAATTTTTAGATTCTATAAAATTAGCCCTACCGTATATAAAACATGTGCATATTCACGACTGTTTTGGCAAGCCTAAACAGTCATATGAAGAACAAGACATTAATCTAATTCAGTTTGGTATTGGAGATTTACATATGCCTGTAGGTTGGGGAGAGATTCCCTATGATAAGATATTCCGTATTTTAAATAATTATGATGGAGTGCTATGTTTGGAATTAAAACCCCGTTACAAGAAATTTTATAAATATAGTTTAGAAAGAGTTAAAGAACTTATAGAAAGCACCAGCAATAACCACAAATTAAAGAAAATCTCTCCTTTCTCCAAGCATCATTATTAAAAAGATAAATCATTATTACAATTAAAACTAAGTTCCTCTTAAATGAAGCCAATATATTTAAAAGTTATATTCCATCTTAAAACTCCCCAATTTTATTATAATAGCAATTAAAAATAAATTTAGTATAATGGGAGTAGAAAGATGTAAATGGTAAAAACTAATAAGAATAATAAGAAGAGGTCTAATGGGTTATATAATTAATCGTAACAAAAAATTATTTTATTATCTTGGAATAGTTATTATTTTTTTAGTAATTTCGATATATCAATCAGGACTTTATCCTGATAGAGTAATTGAAGTTTCCGCTCAGTCAAATACTAATGAGATTTGTGACGACCCCAATTCAGAAGAAGATTTCCCATGGATGATCGGTCCTTGGGCAAAATATCCTCACAATCCCATATTAACTGCCGGAGATTATGAATGGGAATCTAAAAATGTTTTAAATCCGACTGCTTTAGTCAAAGATGGTAAAGTTTATTTATTTTACCGAGCTCAAAATAATAAGAGGATTTCTTGTATTGGCTTAGCCATTAGCGAAGATGGCTATAACTTCGAGAAACAGAGTGAACCCATTTTGGTTCCTACTGAGAATTATGAATTTGCCGGGACAGAAGATCCGAGAATTGTAGAAATTGACGGAATATATTATATGACTTATACAGGATGGATTTACCATACAAATTACTTGTGTTTAGCTGTATCAAAAGATTTTATCCATTGGGAGAAAAAAGGAAAAATTTTACCTGATTGGCCCATGGCAAGTAAATCAGGAGCGATTGTTCCTAAAAAGATTAATGATCAATACTTTATGTATTTTGGAGATTCAGATATATTTATCGCTACTTCAAAAAATTTAATCGATTGGGAACCTGAAATAAAACCGGTGCTTTACAGGAGATTCAGGAAAAAAGATAATGGAGAAAGATATTTTGATTCCTTATTAGTAGAACCAGGGCCAACTCCTATTGTTACCGAACAAGGAATATTATTAATCTACAATGGTGCAAATTTTTCTAAAGAATATGCGACCGGAGAAGTACTTTTTTCCTTGCAAGATCCAAGAGTAGTTCTAAAAAGAACTGATATGCCAGTTCTTGAGGTAGATAATATATTGGAAGAGAAGGGTGAAGTAAATAATGTAGTTTTCTCTGAGGGTTTAGTGCAATTTAATGGTAAATGGTTTTTATATTTTGGCATGGGTGATTCCAGAATCGGCGTTGCAGTGGCTGATTTAAAGCTTGTTCAGTAGGTAATTTTTTAATTAAACTTGAGACTACAACTGCTTTAGGCGGTAGTAGTTTATGGATAGAAAATTAGGTAGAAATATAATTTGCATTTTTTTATTTTATAGTGTATTATTATTAAGTAATATACTTAAACGTTAAAGCAACCCTTAAGTTTTTACACTGTAAATACTTTATAATTGAAAGATTATATTTTTTTAATTAATTACTTAAACGTTAAAGGAGAAACCCCCTCGATGAGCTCTAACATAAAAGATATTGCTAAAAAATTAGGAATTTCTGCCGCAGCAGTTTCCAAAGCTTTAAATAATAGAAAAGATATAAGTGAAAAGCTTAAAAGAAAGGTTCGTAAAGCAGCAAAAGAATTAAACTATACTCCTAATTCAATTGCTAAAAGACTGGTAACCAATAAAAGCAATACAATTGGTGTGTTTGTATTTAGCAGACAGGAAGATACTTTTAGTAAAGACTTAGGTTTACAGTTTTTAGGAGGTATATTAGAAGAAGCCAACAAAAACGATTATGATATCGTTCTTTTTTCCACTGATAGTGACCTTTTGAATGAAAAGTCATATATTGAATTATGTAAAGAACGAAGAGCCGAAGGAGCAATATTTACTGGCTTAAGATTAGATGATCCCCATATCAAGAAAATTAAAAATTCTACTTTTCCTATTTCAATTATTGATACCCATATAGAAGGCGAAAATGTTAATTTTGTTAGCACAGATAACAAAATAGGTGTTCAGTTAGCCTTAGATTATTTATGGAAACTTGGTCATCGTAAAATAGCTATGATTAATGGTCATAAACATGCTCAGGTTTCCTGGGATAGATTAAAGACTTATCGAGATTGTTTGGAAGAGAGAGAAGTTTATGATGAAAGATTGGTTTTTACAGGGGATTTTACCGAAGACAGTGGCTGTCAATGTGCAGAGAAGATAATGAAGTTAAAAAAACTACCAACTGCGATTTTCATTGCCAGTGATTTGATGGCATTGGGAGCTATGAAAGCTTTTAAAGAAAATGGATTTAATTTACCCAAGGATATGTCTATTGTTGGATTCGATAATATTAGTATAGGTAATTATATCGAACCAAGATTGACTACCGTTGGACAGGATGCAATTGCCATGGGGAAATGGTCGGTGAGATTAATCTTAAATAAGTTAAAAAAAGAAGAACCACAAAAAAAATATTTGTTAAAACCAAAATTGATAATTAGAGATTCCTGTAGTTCCGTTGATATTAATAAATTAGATGGATAACTTAAAGAAATACCCGAGAGTAAATATAAAAAATGAAAGGAGGGGATAGATACTGTAAAAATTATTACAGATGCACACTTGTTTAGTAATTTTGAAAATAAAATTTATGGAGGAGAAAAATGAAAAGGAATTTAAGTATTTTATTAATCGTAAGTATGTTGCTTGTTTTTTCTGCTGTAAGCATGGCAGAAACTGAGGTAAGAATCGTAGGTTGGGGTGGAACTGATCAATCTATCGTAGAAGAATTAATTAATAAGTTTGTAGTGCCCGAGTTAGCTGCTAAAGGGATTACAGCAGTTTATGAACCAATTGTTGATGATTTTCAGAAGAATTTGATTAATTCCCTTTCTGCCGGAACAGCTGGAGATCTATTTTATATGGATATCTTCTGGGCAGAATACATAATCAAGGCTGGACAAGTAGAACCATTGGATGATTATCTGACCAAGTCAACTGTTATAAGTAAGGATGATATAATTCCTTCCTTATTAGACGGATTTTCCTTTGATGGTAAGGTATATGGTATTCCTAAAGACTTTAATTCTCTTGCCTTAGTCTACAATAAGGACCTTTTTGATATTGCTTATATACAATATCCCAATGAAAATGATACCTGGGATGATTTAGAGAATAAATTAGCAAAAGTTGTGGAAGCTTTTGACGGTGAAGTAACTGGTTTAGCATTAGCACCTGAATTTGCCAGATTTGGAGCTTTTGCCTATGCTGCCGGTTGGGAACCCTTTGTAGACGGTAAAACTAATCTTATGGATCCGGCTTTTAAAGAAGCATTTAACTGGTATACCGGATTAAAAGAAAAAGGCTTAGGAGTTATGCCAGCTGATATTGGCCAGGGTTGGGGCGGAGGTGCTCTTAGTACCGAAAAAGTAGCTGCTGCCTTAGAAGGTGCCTGGATTCTCGGCTTCTTAAGAGATAATGCCCCTAACTTAAAATACGGAGCAACTCTTTTACCTAAAAACCCCGGAACTGGTCAGTCGGGTAATTTTATTTATACTGTAGCCTGGGGGATAAATGCTAATTCTAAGAATAAAGATGCCGCCTTTGAAGTAATGGAAGCTTTAACCAGTCCTACTGCTCAACAATGGATTTTAGAAAGAGGATTGGCTATACCCAGTCGTAAGGCTTTAGCTGATAATCCTTATTTCAAAAAAGATACACCGGAAGCACAAGCCAATGAAATAGTTTTTCTTGGTGCATCTGCAGGAAATGTAAAACCATTTAAGTTTAAAGAATATGGTGGTAAATGGATGGATCCGATTAATGTAGCTTTATCTGAGGTAATGAGCGGACAAAAGACAGTTGACGAAGCATTAGAGGTAGCCCAGGAACAATTAGATGAGTTATTAAAATAATAGGCGTTAATAAATAAAAGGGGGAGGGGATGATTGTCTCTTCCCCCTTTTATTTCCTTTATTAGTTTTTTTAATTTTTATTAAAATTGAGATAATGTTAAAATAATAAATGGAGGTAAAAAGAATGGGAAATAGATGGAGTTCCTTAAAAGAGAAAACAGCTCCTTATGTTCTTTTATCTCCTTTTTTATTCGGGTTTATAATATTTTTTAGCTATGCTTTTATCAGGTCTTTATATTTCAGTTTTACCGATTATGATCTTTTTTCCATACCCAATTGGGTAGGTATAGATAATTATATAAATCTTTTTAAAGAACGTTTATTTACCAGAGCCCTGAAAAATTCATTAACCTTTTCTATTATAGTAACTACCCTACAGACCATATTTGCATTACTTTTAGCAGTGGCTATGAATCAAAAGATAAAAGGAATTAGATTTTTTAGGACTGCTTATTATATGCCCAGCGTTACTTCCAGCATCGTTATTACTCTAATTTTCATGTGGATGTTTCAAAGAAAAGGGGTTATAAACTATCTTTTAACCCTACTTCGTCAGCATGGTTTAACGATAGGAGTTTTTCTGGCGCTTTTAATAGGGATACAATTTATATTAGTAGCTACAGAAAAATTAAGAGGGAGGCCAGTTGAATACCTTGAACCCAGTTATATTATTATATCTATTCTTTTAGCTTCCATTATTACCTATATACTTAAAGATTTTGGTATTATTAAACTTGCTGAAGTAAAAGCAGTCGACATTTTTTGGTTAAATACCCGAGAAGAAGTCCCTTTTTGGGCAGGCCCCTTTGCTTTTCCACGACCCTTAGGCGCAATAATGATCTTAAATATCTGGACTACTGTTCCTACATTTATGATATTGTATTTAGCCGGATTACAGGGTATCCCCAAGGCATTATATGAAGCAGCTGAGGTAGACGGAGCTAAAGGTTGGCAAAAATTCTGGTATATCACTGTTCCTCAACTTAAACATATTACTTTTTTAGTAGTTACCTTGGGATTAATCGGCACCTTGCAGATGTTTGATCAAGTTAAAATTATAGGCAGTCAAGCGCCTTTAGAATCCACCATAACGCTGGCTTATTATGTTTATGATAGTGCATTTCCAGGTGCTTCTGCACCAGAAGTTGGTATGGCCAGTGCCGCAGCTGTTATATTAGCGGTCTTAACCCTGACTATAGTTTTAATTCAGAAAAAATTTTCCGGAGAAGGAAGGGATTTAAGAGATTAATGAAAATCCAAGAGAATTATACTAATGATATAAATCTAAAAATCAAACGTAGGCGTTGGACGAATGTGGGAGCAATCTATTTAATTTTATTATTATTTTCTGTAATTTTTATGGGAACTTTTCTCTTTGGGGCAATCTCTAGTTTAAAGGATAATCCCAGTAGCTGGCCACCTACTCTAAAGACTGAACAATTATCACCAAAAAATTGGATAGGAGCTTATACCTTTGCCCGACAAGGGGGAGGAAGTGGTTTTTTCGGTGAATTAAAGTCAGGTTATGAAGTATCTTTTCAGATTACATATAAATATCCCATGGGAACTAGAATTGTACCACCTCAAGTGATTGTTCCAAAAAGATTTAAAGGGTCAGGAAGAGCTGCTTTAGAATTAGATAGAGAATTTGTTGCTGATTTTGTAAAAATTAAACCAGTCGAAGAGATTAGCCGCACTACAGTTAAGAATGGCACACAGGTTAGCTATAAGATAGCCATAATAAATTCCAGCCAAAAAGACTTTAATGAATTACCGTTAGATTTATTGGTTCCCTATAAAGTTGATTTTTTATCAGCTGCTCTTTCTCCGAACAGGATAGAGCGATTAGGAAGAGTACAGAGCTGGAATAATTTAGTAAGTGGGGTCATCCCTTACATTTTTCATAATCATTTCAGAGTTTTTAATGAAAATTATAGCCGTACTACCGGGAAGCGCCTTTTTAGCACCTGGATCTATAATTCCTTTTTTATTACCATAATTAAAGTGCTTACCACTCTAATGTTTGCTTCGATGGCCGGATATGCTTTAGCCAGGCTTAGATTTTATGGCAAGAATTTTCTATTTGTATTGATACTTTTTTCCATGATGATTCCCGGACAGGTAACCTTTATTTCAAATTATCTGGTATTACGGGACGGCGTTTTTGGGTTAACCAAATTATTTGGCGGAGGAAGCCTTCTGAATACTTTTACCGGTTTAATTATCTCAGGGTTGGTAGGTGCCAGTGCAGTTTTTATAATGAAACAATTTTTTGAAGGCTTACCTAAAGAAATGGAAGAATCAGCCCGTATTGATGGTGCCAGTACCTATCAAATTTTCTCAAAAATAATGTTACCCCTGGCTAAACCCGCTTTAGGAGCACTTACCATTTTGACATTTCAGGGAGTGTGGAATGAATTTTTCTGGCCTTTGGTAATAATAACTTCACCAATGGACAAATTTACTTTAACCATAGGTTTATTGAGTATGAAAGAAACCTATGCATCCGGAGCTTTTGATTGGGGACCAATCTTGGCTGGAGCAATTATTTCAGCTTTACCGATTATAATCCTCTTTATTGTTTTTCAACGTTATTTTGTAGAAGGACTTATTCTTCGCTCAATTATTTTTTTTATTTTATACATGATAGGAGTTGTTTATGGTAATTAAATATAATATTGGGAAAAATGAATATCGAAATTGGATAGTAGAAGAAACCGATTTTCAAACAGCGTATTTAGGAAAATATGAAACAATTTTCACGCTTAGCAATGGTTATATGGGAGTAAGAGCAGCAACAGAAGAAACTTATCAAGAAGAAACAAGAGGATGTTATATCGCCGGTCTGTTCGATAAATTCCCTGGAGAAGTGACAGAATTAGCTAATATTCCTGACTGGCTGAATATTGAAATAAAATTGGATGGTGAAAAATTTGATTTAAAGACCGGGAAGATTCTATCATATCAAAGGCAAATTAATATTAAAGATGGGCAACTTACCAGGAATATTGAATGGGAAGGTCCAACCGGTAAAAAAACTCGATTGACCTTTGAAAGATTTGTTTCTCTTAAAAATCTACATTTTGCTGCTTTAAAAGTAAAGGTTGTTCCTCTTAATTACTCTGGAGATATTGAAATCTGTTCAGGAATTAATGGGCGGACTACCAATAGCGGTGTGCAGCATTTTAAAGAAGGAAAATTACGATTTTCTTCTGAAGGGATTATTTCAATGACTTCCAGGACTCAGAAATCGGATATCGGTCTTGTTATTGCTGCAAAACACCGTTTCTATTTGAATGGCAAGATATTAGAAGTAAAAGAAGGAGTAGGAAGTCAGCGAAGAAAGATTTTTTTATCTTCCCGATATAAAATTAAACAGAATGAAGAATTTGTTTTTAAAAAAATGGTTACCGTATATTCAACTCGTGATCCTGATTTTAAGGGGAAAGAAAAGGTTTCAGATAAAGAAATTGAAAAGGTTGCAGTAGATATCTTAAAAAAACTTTTAAAACTTGGTTATGATAAACTTTTTGAAGCCCACAAAAAAAAATGGAATCAACTTTGGAAACAAATTGATATTGTTCTTGATGGACCAGATTTCGACCAATTAGCCATTCGTTTTTCCCAATTTCATATCTATCAGATGACTCCCGTTCATGATGAGAGGTTAAGTATTGCGGCAAAAGGACTTTCCGGCGAGGGCTACAAAGGTCATGTATTCTGGGATATGGAAATCTTTATCCTTCCTTTCTTTATTTATACTTTTCCGAAGATTGCCAGAAGATTACTCTTTTATCGTTATCGCTTTTTAGATGGAGCAAGGGAAAAAGCTAAGGAAAATGGTTTTAAGGGTGCTATGTATCCCTGGGAATGTGCCGACACAGGAGGCGAAGTTACTCCTAAATGGGGTGGGGTAGATTTTAAAACAGGTAAACCTCAAAGGATATGGACTGGTGAGTTAGAGCAACATATAACTTGTGATATAGTATACAGTATCTGGCATTATTTCCAGGCAACCCGTGATTACGATTTTATGTACAACTACGGGTTAGAAATTATGTTAGAAACTTCTCGTTTCTGGGCGAGCAGATTAGAGTATAATTCGAAAAAAAATCAGTATGAAATAAATAATGTAACCGGACCGGACGAATATAGTGAACATATAAATAATAATACCTTCACAAACTACATGGTAAAGTGGCAGCTTAATCAAACTATACAATTTTCTGAATGGGTTAAGATGAATCAACCAGAAGTATGGAAAAAGGTTACTTCTAAAATCAAACTTACTTTGAATGAATTGAGTGATTGGAAGGAAAAGGCAGATAAGATATATATTGGTATGGATAAAGCCTCAGGTTTTATCCATCAGTATGAAGGTTTTACAGATAAGAGAGAAGTCAATCTTTTAAAATATAAAGGAAAAGTGGGAGCAATTACCAAGGATTATAACTGGGAAGAAATAACCCAGATGCAAGTATTAAAACAATCAGATATTATTATGCTTCTATATCTTTTAGGGGATGATTTTTCTCAAGAAACTAAACGTCTTAACTGGGATTATTATGAGCCAAGGACTCTTCATGACTCTTCATTGAGCCAAAGTATACATGCTATTTTGGCTTTAGATATAGGTGATATTGAAAAAGGATATGAATATTTTGAAAGATCAATACGAATTGATTTAGGAGAAAATTTAAAATCTTCCTGGGATGGACTTCATGCAGCCTCGCTTGGCGGGAACTGGCAGGCAGTTGTGAACGGTTTTGGAGGAGTACGAATTATAAATGATGGAAAATTAAGAATTAATCCTCATCTACCGAAAAAATGGAAAAGTTTGAGATTTAAAATTAAGTGGCAGAATGAAGAGTATTGTATTGATATTACTAGAAATACAATTACCTTAAAAGCGCTTTCTTCTATGAGGCAGCCATTATCATTTGTAATTTTTAGTAAAGAGTATCTTCTACATCATAAACAGGTATTGAAAGTTACATATTAAGGAAGGAATATATAAGAATGAGAAGAAAATTAAAAGCGGTTATCTTTGACCTTGACGGAGTAATTACCGATACTTCCGAATATCATTATCAGGCCTGGAAGCGATTGGCAGATGAAGAAGGGATTCCTTTTAACAGAGATGATAATGATAAGCTGAGAGGTGTTTCTCGGAAAGAATGTCTTAAAATATTATTAAAGGGAAAACAAGTTTCAGCTGGGCAATTTCAGGAGATGATGGATAGAAAAAATAGATATTATGTAGAACTATTAAGACAGATGACTTCTGAAAATATTCTATCCGGGGCAAAGGAAATAGTCTTAGAACTCAAAAAACGAGGGATAAAAACAGCAATTGCTTCAGTTAGTAAAAATACGAGAACAGTCTTACAAGGAACAGAAATAGAGGATCTATTCGATGTCATTGCAGATGGACATAGTGTAAAAAATACTAAGCCCGCTCCAGATATATTCTTATTTGCGGCGAAAGAATTAGGAATAAAGCCGGAAGATTGTATAGTAGTAGAAGATGCTGAAGCAGGAATTGATGCTGCTTTGGCAGGTAATATGCTGCCTATTGGTATTGGTCCGGAGGAAAGAGTAGGAAAAGCTCAATATCGCTTTAAAAAAACTGGAGATATTACACTAACTAAATTATTAAAAATTATGAATTTTTAAATAAGTAATAAATAAGCCTAAATTAAACTTGCAAATATTTTATCCCCCTTTCTGTTTTTAGCTAAATTTCCCACCAAAAAGATCTAATGATCCAAACCAATTTTTCAAATTATAATCAATTTACCTTACCAATTTGTTTTAATGGTGAATTTACTAATTACGGTCAGAAAAAAGTAAAAGATTAAAATNNGTTCATAAAGTTTTCTTAAAAAATATTTTTGTAAAATAATTTTTTAGGAGTATAATTGTTTTATGTGAAAAAAGGAGTAAGAGATGAAAATTAAAAAATATGATACTTTTATTATGGGACATATTTCTAAAGATGAAAATGTCTTCCAAGGAAAAACAGTCAATGAAACCGGGGGAGCAGTTGTTTATTCATCCTGCAGTTCTTATGCTATTGGTCATAAAACCGGCATATTAACTAAATTGTCTTTTAAGGATGAAAAACATCTGGAAATATTTTCTATCCTTAAAGAGAATATCA
>LGVC01000015.1_pt7 | contig 14134 bp, 14 predicted proteins | sample 469851 | NCBI WGS metagenome assembly LGVC01 (sample SAMN03857202, study PRJNA290197) | marine sediment metagenome | biome: ocean floor; feature: cold seep; material: sediment; isolation source: sample #5133, Elevator 3A push core 47, collected at Hydrate Ridge North... ...
TTTATTGAAAGCCTGAAAAAATCCGGATCTAATGTGGACGTTGTTGTGGGTGTAGACCTTAATGGCATACCTATAGCTACCCTGATAGCAGAGGAACTGGAAGTTGAACTGGCTGTATTCCAGTCAAGTAGAAAGTCACAGAACAAGTCAACAGGTATGTTCTCCCACAATTATGCAAAGGTGGAAGGTAAGGATTGCATTATTGTAGATGATGTGATCACTAGTGGCCGTACGGTCAGGGAAGTGATATCTCTACTTAATGAAAAAAAAGCCACTCCTACTGCCGCGGGAGTATTGATCGATAAAGTGGGATTTGATTCTATCGAAAGTGTTCCGGTATGTTCACTTTTCAAGATATCAAGGATTGATAAGATCGAGTGATACACCTTAAATCATCATCTTGAAAATAACCGGGGAATGGAACAGTATCTGCCCCGGGAATTAAAAAAAAACGCCCGGACCGGGATTCGAACCCGGGTCGAAGGCTCGACAGGCCTTCATGGTAGTCCCCTACACTATCCGGACACATTGATATTTATCTATTCATCAACATGAAATAAGTACTTTTGAATACGGTTCATTGCATTTAAGCCTTACGTTGAACAATATAATATGATCATGATTTATAACATCTGAACATGAGTAACTTATAATGAGAGAAGTTATCCTTAAAATTACCATGCCTGATAACTGGGTAAAAGAAACAGGAAGGCAATTCACTACCCCAATCAAATTCAAAGAGTGTATGCCTTATGGCGAGTCCGGCGGTAGATGTCTTATTGAGATAGATGACACAAGGGATATTTCAGATAAGATAATAGCCCAGATACAAAAGCATCCTGATGTATGCAGGATCGATATATGTGAATCAAAGAATGGTATTCTGGGTTCTGTTGTTACTAATACATGTGCAGCTTGCAGGGCACTTACAGGTTCTGACTGTTTCCTTACTTCAGCCCTGAGTCTTGAAGACGGAAGTGTTGAATGGAAACTTATCACCAGTGCTAATGGTTCTCTTACTCAGTTGATAGAGAAACTTGAAGAGAACGGGTGTATAGTTGAATTAACAAACACATCACATTTAACTGATGACAATCTGCTGACCGAAAGGCAGGAACAGATCATCCATGCAGCTGTCGAAAAAGGTTATTATAATTACCCAAAAAAAATAACGATCAAAGAACTGGCACTCATGTTTGATATTTCTCCATCTACACTCGGTGAGATCCTCCAGAGAAGTGAGAAAAAGATTATTTCTGAGTTTTTTCATAGTATATAATCTATAGGAATATATACTCAAGAAAATCCGACCAGAGGGAGGATTTTGTTCTGATAGTACTAAAAGATAAATAAATGCGGGGAGCGGGATTCGAACCCGTGAATACCTTCGTAACAGGATCTTAAGTCCTGCGCCTTGAGCCCCGGAAGATAGTTGATGTCCCGGTTTGGCCTGGCTTGGCTATCCCCGCAATATGGGATGTATAGATTTATTTCCCCTTATTTCAAACTATCGCATCGAAACTATTAAAAGTAAGTATGTCTTTTAACACACTACTGAATTATCAGATATACATATATATAAATAAACTATCAAGTATTAACATATNNAAGGAAAGATTATCAATGTCACGATTCCCAGAAGCTGAAGCTCATTTATTACATGTCAAGGTATGCATGGACTGCAATGCACGAAATCCTGTGAAATCCACCAGATGTAGAAAATGTAAATCCAAACAACTGCGAATGAAATCAAAAGAAAGTAGAAGTATTTAATACTAATATGAGCGTCGAAAATCAGTTAAATGAAATTGTTACTGCCCATGGTGCAGTACACCTGACCCTTATTGATCCGGATAATCAATCTCCTGATATGGCAGGTACGATGGCAGCCATGGCTGCCGAAGGTGGCACTGATGCTATCATGATAGGGGGCTCTACCGGAGTTGGGGGCAATATCGTGGATAATACAGTCAAAGCAATAAAGAAGCAGACTGACCTGCCCACCATACTATTCCCTGCTAATGCCGGTGGGGTAAGTAAACACGTTGATGCGATTTTTTTTATGAGTCTCCTTAACTCCAGGGATGTAAATTATGTCACTACAAACCAGGCCATTGGTGCTCCGATGATAAGAAAAATAGGAATTGAACCTATTTCCATGGCATACATCCTCATTGAGCCCGGGGGCACAGTAGGCTGGATGGGGGATGCAAGATTGATCCCTCAAAATAAACCTGCTCTGGCTGTTGCATATGCCCTGGCCGGGAAATATCTCGGCATGCATTATATCTATCTTGAAGCTGGCTCGGGTGCTGATAGAAACGTACCTCCTGTTATGGTTGGTGTTGTGAAGCACGCTGTAGGTGAAGAAACAAAGGTTGTTGTAGGTGGAGGTATCCGTGATGCAAAGACGGCGGAATCCTTAGTAAAGGCAGGTGCGGATATGATTGTCACCGGTACTATTGTAGAACAGGTCAATGATGTAAGATCCAAGATCGCAGAACTGGTAAAAGCAATAAAATCCAAATAAGTTTAGTCTTTGAATTCTATATAAGGTAACATTTCTTCAATCCCTTCCACTTTATCACAGAGGTCTTTCTGATCCCTGAATGGTCTTTTTCCAATAATAGTACGTGCACGTTTTTTACCTATACCAGGCAGGTGATATATCAATTTTTGATCTGTATTATTGATATCCAGTGGATAGGGTATCCCGGTGATCGAGCGCTGACCGTATCCTGATACTGTGATATCTACGAACCTGCCCAATGGCAGTTTGACAGGAATCCCGACCAGCAGTGGATATGATCCAAGTTGCCTGCCAAAAGTAATACCGTTATGTACCTCACACATCACATCCTTCAAGACCGTGCCAGTAGGCACCACGCGTTTTAACATAGGGTGATCGATCTTTTTTTGCACCTTTTTCTTGAATTTGATAAACTGGTCATGATATTGGTCAGTATTATTCTGTTTGCTCATGGGTGTATCCGGGAAGACCATCACCTGTCTAAGATTGATCCTCCTTATCATCAAGCCCATATCAAGTAGGTTCTCAAGGAATGCAAAGTTCAACCTGAATGTTTCAAGTGTTTCATTTTTAAGACCATGAATTATATTGATACCTGGTAGCAGTTCAGGCAGACCGTTCTCACCCCTGACACCTCCTATACGGTTGATGAGCCGGATTGCATCCAGTACGTCTTCAGGCATGGCTTTTAAATTATTTGCCTCAACGACTAATGGGTCTGCAGATTCCATACCCATTGCAGCCACATCTCCACAAGTGTGGTATTGTACAATTATCCTGGCGATCTTTTCAGACTCATCAGGAAACGCAGCAATAGTTCCTGGGTTAGCATTATCCATATGAAGTACCTTCAGTTGTGGGGCAGCTATGCGGATGCCTTTATATAATTGCTCTATTGCTATTGGATCTGGTCTTGGAAGCTCATCTCCTGTATCTTTTGCCATGAAACTAAACAGGTCACTCTGTCTACCAATCCTGAAATACCTGGCACCATTTTGATATAAGTAATTAACCTCGGATGTTATGTCTGTAATGTCCCTGAAATCAGGATCACCATAGAATGGTTCAGTACAAAAACTGCAATGATCAGGTCGACCGCATCCCCGGAAAGTTTCAAGTTCACACATCACATACGGGTAATCAGGATGCTGTTTGATCACAAATGCTCCTTTTACACTCCATCTGGCAATCTCCTGTGTGGAACGAGATCGATGTGGTATGGAATCAGGGTTGTAGAATGATGATTTTGATCCAAGTATATCATAAGTAAATGCTTCAATGTCCTTTAAGGCCAGTACCAGTCCGGGAAGATCAAATTCATCCGCTTTGCTACCACCCTGGGCACCGTATCCTAACCGTATGGGACCGCCCAGTATAACCGGCCTGTTCATGGCAGCATATGCAATATCTTTGATCTCTGATAAGTTGATAGGAATACCACGCAGGTATTTTCCGGGAACTGTCATGCCTGCGATGATAATGATCAATCCGGCTTTTTGAAAAATGGTCTGGCTTTTGCCTTTTCTTATCTGGTCTATGGTTAAGTAATGGATATGGTTTTGGGATATGCCTCTATCGATTATAGCACCTGCAATGTACCTGGGATAGGGTGAAATATAAGGCGGTACTCCTAAACAGGCGGGTTCATCTACATATCCGTCAATAATGAGGATGTGGATCGGGTTTTTCCTCCTTAATTTATTTAGTTATTTATTTACAAAGAATCTTTTGAACAAAATCCTCGCTAACGNNTCGGATTTTCTTGAGTATATAATCTATAGATTATATACTACAAGAATATCTCCTAATAATACTTTTGCTATAAAATCTATGGTATCAATTGTGAGCAATATTACAAAAATAATCGTACTACCAGGTCCGGCAAATAATCCTCCTGTAATTCCTGTCATTATTCCCCCTGTTAAGGTCAATTAAAAAGAATTAAGGTCAATGAAGTAAGAGTTTAGTACAGTTTAAAAGTTAATCCTAAAATACAATGCCATCAGATAAAATTCACACTAAAATAAATTGTATAATGCTTCTTATAATCCTGATCATAATGTTTATGGTTGGATTGAAAGATGTTCAACTCGTCATTACATTCGTGCTCACATATTTGTTCGCAACATATTTCTTAAGCCCGGACCTGGATATCGACAGTACTCCATACAAAAGATGGGGTGTTTTTAGAGTTTTATGGTATCCGTATAAGACGCTGATTAAACACGGAGGTATATCACATCATCCTATCGCCGGGCCAATTTCGATACTTCTGAATTTATTTATAATCCTGCTACCATTGCTTGTGTTTGCAAAGGTTATTCTCGGAATTCAGAGCATTTCAACTGAGATTGTCGGAGTGATCGTAATTGGCTGTTTGCTGCCGATTGAGATACATATCATCACAGATAAAATATTATAAAAATACAACAAATATCATTCAGGGTGGATGAATAGTTATAAATCTTAAATATAATTCACATCATCATTATTACAATTATGAAAAAACTATTTATAGTATAAACAATATATAACAAATCAGATGGGCATATAATTAATATCCTTTCCTACCCAATATATACAACCTGCAAAAATACCTTCTAAGAATAATATGTCCATCAATTCTTTTTCTTAAGAGGGTTGTCTTCGTGCCAAATATATTCAACAAACTACATCCGAAAATCCAGGATGCACTTTCACTAATAGGATTTACTGAGCCTACCCAACCCCAGGTACGTACTATTCCAAAAATATTAAAAAAAGAAAATCTGTTGCTTATTGCTCCTACCGGCAGCGGTAAGACTGAAAGTGCAATGCTTGGAGTATTTCATCATATACTTGATCTTAATGAATCAGAGCGCACTGGTATATCAGTATTATATATCACACCTCTGCGTGCACTGAATAGGGATATGCTTGGCAGGTTAGAAAAATTTGGTAAGTTACTGGATGTTGATGTCCAGGTACGTCATGGAGATACTTCAAAATACCAGCGGCAAAAACAAAGTCTACACCCGCCTGATGTTCTTATAACAACCCCTGAAACTCTACAGATACTGCTGGTCGGTCGCAGGTTACGTACTCACCTTGAGTCTGTGAAATATGTAATAATAGATGAAGTACATGAACTGGCATCCAGCAAAAGGGGTGCACAATTATCCATTGCACTTGAGAGACTTGTGGAAGTAGCTGGAGAGTTTAAAAGAATCGGTCTTTCTGCTACTGTTGGTAATCCTATTACAGTGGCAAGGTTTCTTGCAGGGACTTCCAGGGATATGAGCATTGTAGAAGTATCAATGTATAAGGACCTCGAATTCAACGTAATAACCCCCCGGATCACTCCTTTAGACCGTACCATTGCCCGTACATTAGCCTGCACACCTGAAATGTCATCGCACCTGCGAGTAATATGGGATATAGTAGATTCCCATAAATCTACTTTGATCTTTGTAAATACCAGGGAAGCTGCAGAAGCACTTGGCTCCAGGTCTAAAATGCAGGATAAATCCATAGGTGTACATCACGGTTCTCTGTCAAAAGAATCCCGAATAGAAATGGAGGACCAATTCAAGTCAGGAGAAATAAGAGGTCTTATTTGTACCAGTTCCATGGAATTAGGTATTGATATTGGAGATGTGGACCATGTAATACAATACATGTCGCCAAGGGAAGTATCCAGACTTATCCAGAGAGTAGGCAGGGCCGGACATTCTATTCATATGACATCAAGAGGGACGATCATTACCACATCTATAGATGATGTACTGGAATCGTGGGCTATAATCCATAGGGTCCATGAAGGTTTATTAGAGAAAACCCTCATCCATGAAGGATCTGCTGACACTATTGCAAACCAGATAGCAGGAATGGTACTGGATTTTGGTGAAATGGATAATGAGCAGGTTTACCATATAATAACAAGAGCATATCCATACCGCAATATTACCAGGCAACTGGTTGATACTTTACTTGAACAGGTAGACACAAACCGGCTGGTATGGTATGAAAAAGAGAAACAAAAACTAGGGAGACGCCGAAAGAGCTGGCAGTATTACTATTCAAATCTCTCAATGATCCATGATGAGAAGAAATATATTGTCCTTGATATTGTAAGCGGTAGATCGGTAGGAACACTGGATGAAATATTTATAATCAATTTCATCAAGCCTGGTGCTGTATTCATAGCCAGGGGGGATATGTGGAGGGTAATGGAAATAATCCATGACGGGCAGCGTATTAAGGTGGAACCTGTACGCGACCCTGGTGGAGAGATCCCGAACTGGATAGGGGAGGAGATACCTGTACCTTTTGAAGTGGCTGCAGAGGTATGCAATATCAGATCAGCAGTGGCAGAAAAGATCAAATCCGGTCTTTCGGATGATGAGATCATCAATGAGCTCCAGGGAATATATCCTTCTGATAAAGAAACTATTAGCAGTGTAATACAAATTATTCGCAAACAATTGAATGATGGGTTTATAGTGCCGGTTAAGGATACTATTGTAGTAGAAGATGCACAAATGTCAGTAATCATCAATATCTGCGGCGGTCATAAGGTCAATTTTACTCTTGGCAGACTATTAAGTGCACTGCTTTCTGCACGGTTAGGCACCAGCGTAGGTATGGAGATAGATCCGTATAGAATTAAACTGGATCTGCCTCGACGAGTTGGGGCAACAGATGTAATTAAACTTATCAATGATCTTGACGCGTCTTATGTAGAACCTATTATCGAGATGTCCCTTAAGCATACTACATTCTTTAAATGGAAGATGATACAGGTTGCCAAAAAATTCGGTGCTCTGAGTGTTGATTACGATTATACGCGGATTAGCATGCAGAAGCTGCTGGAAGTATATGAAGGATCGCCTATGTATGATGAAGCAGTAAGGGAAATATTCCAGGATAAACTGGATGTTCCCGGAACAAGAGATATAATCAGCGATATTACTGCCCAAAGGACCGTACTGGTACGCGGGGAATCAAGTCCTATAGGATTATCAGGGTTCACAGGTAGCCGTGACCTGGTTTCTCCTGCCAGGGCAGATGCTTCTATTATCGAGGCTTTAAAACTGAGGATCATGAACGATAGGGTGATCCTGTTCTGTGTTACCTGCAGGAAATGGGTATCAAGAAGAAAAGTCTCAAACGTACCTGATATCCCGGAGTGTCCGTTATGTGAGAGCAGGATGATAGCTGCTTTAAAACCCTGGGAAGAGGAAGAGATCAAAGTAGTGCGTAAGAGTGACAAGACTGCAAATGATATGAAAAGAAGTCGCAAAGTATACAGGAATGCCAATCTTGTACTGTCTCATGGCAAAACTGCTATCATTGCCCTGGCCAGTAGAGGACTGGGACCTGAGACTGCATCCAGGGTAATCAGGAAGATGCGCAGGGATGAAGACGGATTTTACCGGGATATCCTGGAAGCTGAGAGAAATTATGTACGTACCAAGAGGTTCTGGGATTAACAGGTATGATTCGGATTTATAGTACGTGGTGTGTTACTTAACTTTTCTAAATACCAATGTAACAATAGTACCTTTGGGTGTATTGTCTTCAACACACACATATCCACCATAGTATTGCATAACTTCCCTGACTACATATAATCCCAAACCTGTTTTCCCGGTTTCGCCATATGCAAATTTTTTATCAAATATCTTATCTTTTATTTCACCCGGGATCCCTATACCTTGATCAATAATACTAATTCTACAGTACTTTGCATCTCCTTCTATCTTAATGTCTATTCTATCGATTTTCCCATGAATTATAGCATTACTTATTAGATTCTCAAAAACAGAATTTAAGCATTCATTGGCCAGGACCTGAGATTGACCTTCAATGTTAAATGTGGTTGATGGATGATGTTTTATAACATCTTCCAGAATATCAGTAACAGAATATAATGTTAAGTCACTATGGGATGAGAAAAATAGTTCAAGATCCTTCATTCTGTTTATTTTTTCAATACAAATAGTAATGCGATCAAGTGCCATTTCAAGAATTTTTTCTTTCTTGTTTTCTTTATAAAGTATCAAAGCACCATTAATAACTGTCAGGTCATTCATAATTTCATGCCTTATAATATTATTTATAAGATTGAGATGTTCGTAGTATTCCTTTGATTTTTCATCTGTATTGTTAATTTGTTTTTNNTGAATTTTTATGGCATTTGTCATAAATTTATTCAAATAGAAAAATAAACAGAGTTTATTTTTTTATAATGTATATTTTGGTTAATATATAATCGTGATGGTATAAGTATTTAACACTACTGATTTTGAATTATAGTACTTCGCATGTATAATTTGGAAGTATAGACATAGTATGGTATACTATTGCAATTCGTGTCAGTGAATTATTATCCAAATCTTTCTATTTTTCCTCTGACTTTAAGAAAAAAATAGTTAATATTAATATTAATGAACAACTAAAATAGTATGATTATACATGAAAGCACTTGAGAAAATATTCGGACGGACTGCACAAATGGTAGTCCTTGAAAACCTTATCAGACATAAGAATGAAACAACATATCTTTCAGGCATTGCAGAAGAAACAGGTCTGTCCCATTCAAGCGTAGCAAGAGTGATCGACCCCCTTCTAAAAGAAGATATTGTTATTGAAGAACGTATGGGAAAACAAATACGTACTTTCAAACTGAACATGGATCATGAAGTTACCAAACTTATACTTATTTTTCATACCAGGCTCTATGAAATATTACCTTGAATACATGATCTGATAATAACAGGATAGATTTTAATATGAACAGCGGACTCGATGAAATTCAGACACATCGCTATTCACGCCATATTATGCTCCCTGAGGTCGGCGAAAAAGGACAAAAAAAACTTCTTAGCTCCAAAGTACTCTGTGTCGGTTCAGGAGGTTTGGGTTCACCGGTGATACAGTATCTGGCTGCTGCTGGAATAGGGACTATTGGTATTATCGATGATGATAAGGTTGAGCTAAGTAACTTACAGAGGCAGGTCATACATGGAGGGAATATAGGTAAACCGAAGGCCTTATCCGCAGCCGCATACGTGGAAAAATTAAACCCTGATGTTAAGGTATTGCCTATGGAGATGAGGCTGGATGATGGTAATGTACGGGATATTATACCGAATTATGATATGGTAGTGGACTGTTCTGATAATTTTGAAACACGATTTATGGTAAATGATGCATGTATACTGACAGACACACCACTCTCCCATGGTAGTATCTTCAAGTATGAGGGACAGGTTATTACAATCCTTCCATGGGATGGACCGTGTTATCGCTGTATTTTCGAGCAGCCGCCGCCAAATGGAATGGGACTAACAGCAAGTAGGATCGGTGTATTAGGTGTACTTCCCGGCGTCATTGGTGCTATCCAGGCTACTGAAGTAGTAAAATATCTTCTTGGGATCGGAGAGTTACTGGTAGGCAGGATGCTCTATTACGATTCGCTTTATATGACCTTTGATGAAATAAATATACAAAAGAATCCGAAATGTTCTGTTTGCGGGGAGGAGTCTTAAAATGGTAGGAAACACATTTGGAAAAGCTTTTGCAATAACAACATGGGGGGAAAGTCACGGTCCTGCAATAGGTGTTGTCATAGATGGCTGCCCTTGTGGACTTGAGCTTACAGAGGCTGATATCCAGCATGAACTTGATAGGAGGCGTCCCGGCCAGAGTGACGTATCCACACCACGTAAGGAAGATGATAAGGTAGAGATCCTTTCCGGTATTTTCCAGGGTAAGACCACTGGTACGCCCATCTCATTATTGATCTGTAATAAGGATGCGGATTCCAGTAAATACGAAAGTATCAAAGATACTCCTCGTCCCGGACATGCGGATTATACTTACTTCATGAAATATGGTTTTCGTGATTACAGAGGGGGAGGACGAGCTTCTGCCAGGGAAACTGCAGCACGTGTAGCAGGTGGTGCAATAGCTAAAAAAGTATTAGTTGCGCATGGTATTGAAATACTGGCACATGTAGTGGAACTTGGCAGTGTTAAAGCCTCTCCTGTTACTATTGATGAGATCCGTACCAATGTGGAATCAAATCCTGTGCGGTGTGCAGACCTAAAAGCCGCAGAAATTATGCTTGGCAAGGTCAAACAGGCAAGGTCAAATAACGACAGCATAGGCGGGATTGTTGAGATCATTGCTCTGGGAGTCCCTCCCGGATTCGGTGAACCTGTATTTGATAAACTGGATGCTGATATTGCCAGGGCTTTAATGGGGATCGGAGCAGTTAAAGGTGTGGAGATCGGAGCAGGTTTTGTATGTGCAGGTTTGACAGGTAGCCAGATGAACGATCCGTTTGAGATTAACAATGGAAAAGTAGTATGTACTTCCAACAATGCCGGAGGTATCCTGGGCGGCATATCCAGTGGAGAGAATATCATATGCAGGATCGCTGTTAAACCAACACCATCTATTGCCAGACCACAGAAAACAGTAGACCTGCTGAGTCTGTCTGATACTGAGATTGTTATTCAGGGCCGGCATGATCCAACGATCCCACCAAGGATCATTCCTGTTGCCGAGGCAATGATGGCACTGGTACTTGCAGACCATTTGATCAGGGCAGATCATTTATCCTGATCATTAGTCCGGTTCCTGAAATAGAAGAAGTTATATAAATAAAAAAAGTGAAATAATAATGTTGATGCAACTGGTTGTCAATGGAATTGTTGTAGGAAGTATCATTGCAATGGGTGCCATAGGTCTGACAATGGTATATGGCATTCTTAATTTTGCTAACTTCTCCCATGCGGATTTTATGGCTCTTGGTGCATATATTGCTTTTTTATTGAATGTAACGCTTGGTCTTAATATTATATTATCATTTTTTATTTCTATTGTTATTACCGGTGCGATCGGTGTTCTTCTTGATTTTCTTGTATGGAAACCTATGCGAAAAAAAAAGGCAGACCTGGTATCACTGATCATCATTTCCATAGGTATTGCCCTGATTATTAGAAATGGTTTAATCTTTTTCTGGGGAGGCGGTTCCAGGCATTATGACCTGCCAGTACTCAAAGGTACGGAGATGTTCGGGGTAATAGTAACTTATAATCAGATCATTGCATTTGGAACAGCTCTGGTATTTATGATAATAGTCCATTACCTTTTGAAATATACCAGAACAGGAAAGGCAATGAGAGCTTTATCAGATGACATTGATCTTGCAAGGATATCAGGTATTAACGTAGATAAGGTTATCCAGTGGATGTGGTTTGTAGGAATAAGCCTCGCTGGTGCGGCAGGTGTATTGTATGCACTTGAGACAGCAATCAGGCCTAATATGGGGTGGTTCCTTCTTCTTCCTATGTTTGCAGCAGTTATACTGGGTGGGATTGGAAATCCATACGGTGCAATAGTAGGAGGAATGATCATCGGGCTTTCCCAGGAAATAAGTACTCTTTTCCTTCCGTCTGAATATAAACTCGGAGTGAGTCTGGCAATCATGATAGTGGTACTGTTGTACAAGCCGGAAGGGATCTTTAAGGGGACTAAGATATGATCGAGTATTTAGTTGCTATTGGTCTGATCACCGGGATTTTTGCTATATTTGCTCTTGGGCTAAATCTTGAGTGGGGATTTACAGGGTTGATAAATTTCGGACATGTAGGCTTTCTGGCTATTGGTGCATATACTACTGTACTGCTGAACCAGGGTGGTTTTCCACTCTGGATATCCATGGCAGCAGGTGTGGTCCTGGCAGGATTTTTTGGAATGCTGGTAGGTATTCCTACTCTTAAGCTTAAGGCTGATTATCTGGCTATAGTAACTATCGGTTTCTCAGAGATCGTCAGGTTGATATTGCTTAATGAGGATTGGCTTACCAGGGGACCAATGGGACTGCACGGTTTTGATAGACCTTTTGAAGCACTGATACCTTTTGATTATAATTATTTTCTTTTTCTTTTTACTTTTGTCTCACTGGCTGTTATTTATATACTGCTTGAACAATTGGTGCACTCTCCATGGGGCAGAGTGTTAAAATCAATACGGGAAGATGAAGATGTTGCTTCTGCTTTAGGCAAGAATGTATTCTCTTATAAGATACAGGTATTGATACTCGGATCTGCTATTGCCGGATTTGCAGGTGCCTTGCTGGCTTTTAATCTTCAGTACATCAATCCCAGGAACTTTATACCTATGGAGACTTTCTATGCCTGGATCATTGTTGTTCTTGGAGGAAGTGGAAATAATAAAGGCATTATTGTTGGTGCATTTATGTTGCAGTTCTTTTACAGCGGTACAAGATTACTGCAGGATTTCATTATGTTCGATTCTACTCAAATGGCCTCGTTACGAATTATGATTATTGGTTTACTGCTAGTGGTCTTTATGATGTATAAACCGCAGGGGTTGTTGGGTAAAAAAGAAGAACTGGGACTGGGGAGATAACATGAAGCACAGTTTACTCGAAGTAAAAGAAGTAAAAAAACAATTCGAGAGTATCCTGGCAGTTGATGATTGTTCCCTAATTGTAAAAAAGCAGGCAATAACTGGCCTGGTCGGTGCAAACGGTGCTGGTAAGACTACACTATTTAACCTGATAACAGGTTACTATAAAGCAGATAGCGGAAAGATCCTTTTTAATGATATCAGGATAGACGATATGCCTACTTTTAAAAGAGCAAGGATAGGCATGGTCAGGACTTTCCAGATAACTAAGGCACTGTCCAGGATGACAGTGCTTGATAATATGATGCTTGGTCCCAAAGGACAGAGCGGAGAAAAGATATGGAATATATGGCTCAAATCAGGCAAAATATCCAAAGAAGAGGATATGGCAAAGGAAAAGGCTCTTGAGATCCTCGACTTTTTTAATATGCTGCACATGAAGGATGAATATGCAGGTGCCCTTTCAGGAGGACAGAAAAAATTATTAGAGATGGCAAGATCATTGATGATCGATCCGATAATGCTCTTATTGGATGAACCTTTTGCAGGGGTCAATCCCACTCTGGCTAAGAAAATGGTGATTTATATCAAAGAACTAAGAGAAAAGGGTATGACCTTTTTAATAATAGAACATGATATTCCTTTGATCACCAAGGTAAGTGATACACTCAGCTTTATGAGCCAGGGTAAGATCATTTTAGAGGGAACACCTGAGGAAGTAAAAAAGGACCCAAGAGTCCGTGATGCATATTTAGGAGGGGGAGATTGAGTTTACTTGAAGTTGAGGGGGTGGTCTGTGGGTATACTGATATGGATATTCTACAAGGTTTATCCATTCATGTAGACAGAGGCGAAATCGTATCTATTATAGGTCCCAACGGAGCAGGTAAATCCACGTTACTTAAGGCCATTATCGGATTGCTTAAGCCGAGAGATGGTCATATCTTTTTTAATGGAAAAGATATTACTATTGAGCATACTGAGAAGATCGTAGCATTGGGCATAGGTTATGTACCTCAGGAAAAAAATGTGTTTAATTCTCTTACTATAATGGAAAATCTGGAAATGGGAGCTTTTCTAAAGCGTAATATAGATGATATCACCAATGAGATTTTTAATATGTTCCCTGTATTAAGAGAAAAAAAGAATCAAAGAGCATCTACTCTAAGTGGCGGTGAA
>LGVC01051911.1_pt1 | contig 13822 bp, 20 predicted proteins | sample 469851 | NCBI WGS metagenome assembly LGVC01 (sample SAMN03857202, study PRJNA290197) | marine sediment metagenome | biome: ocean floor; feature: cold seep; material: sediment; isolation source: sample #5133, Elevator 3A push core 47, collected at Hydrate Ridge North... ...
CCACTTACTAAGACACGGCTTCGGAACGCACACCTTGGCTGCTGGCGTCAATCTCCGCGCCATACAGGGGTTGATGGGGCATTCGACAAGTCAAGTCACCGAAATGTATACTCATCTGGCAGAAGGCTACATGGCAGCAGAGGCTACTCGCATTAACGCTGCCGTCAAGCAGTCGCTAACTAGGGTAGTAAATGAGACAGACGGTAAGCTGCCGAAATCAAAAGAGAAACCAGATTGACTTGAGGACTGAAAATCCTCGTGTCGNNTCTGTCCCTGGGCACCAATAAAAACAGGGGGTTGCGTTAATTTCGCAGCCCCCTTTTTTATTGCCTCGCCCACTAGTTCCCACTAGGTGTAAAAAACACCCAAACACGACAAGCAAAAGAAAGCCGCCCTCCTCGCCTGGGAGTCACGGCTCAGGGAGGTACTCGCCTAGCTCACATTCACCAAATCCACTACGCCAAAATACAGTTCATCGTTCAGCGGCAAGTTACTTCCAAGATCGGAATTATACGTCCCCTTCAAGGTGAGCACTCGTTGGTAGTTATCGCCGCTGAACACCTGCAAGTCATCGCCAGACAGCACGATATTGATGGAGGTGTCCGGCGTCGCTACAACGTCCTCGCGGGAGTTGATGGTGGTCCCGTCGCTCTTGGTGAGGGTCCAGGTCACAGCGTTCGGCGTGACAGCACTGCCCGACTCGTCGGTGAATGCAGCGGTGACGACGAATGTGCTTTCCTCAATCGCTCGCGTTGCCGTGATAGTAGTCGGCATAAGCCCCCCTTACGCGATGGTCAAGATGGAAGCGCCGAAGTCCACGGTGAATTTTTCCCCGTCCTGCAAGGTGACAGCGCCGCNNAATCCCACCAGCACACCAGCGGATCAGCGGGAGAAGTCGGGTCATCGTTGTAGATAACTGCATACTGGAACGGGCCCACCGTGCCACCGGATGCAGTAATTACCACATCAACCCCAGTCAGTGTGCCGGTGCCGCCCGTCTCAGTGTAATCGTTCTGGATGTCTGACGGGGCCGCGTAACCGTTCTCGTTGGTGATTTCTGCCAGGTCGGTCTTGACTGCATCAGCCGAGGCGGAGGGCGCGGCATTGGTCAAGTAGACCTTGAGGGTGTGACCGGCAGCATGGAGTTGATGGACCCCTTTGCCGAGGTCTTCGGGAAACTGCTGGAACTTGTTGTAACTGGCCATAGTGTTACTCCTTCAAAGCGGGATGGGCGTCTCACGACGCAGATGGTTGTTTAATGCACGGTGTAGGTTGTAGACGGTCCTTTTACCGAAAACGCGGAGGACGGTGCGCTAACGGTAAAGGTGATTGAAACCTTGCCATCAGGAAGAATCACCCCGGAATAATCCAGAGTGACGGCTTGACCAGACAGTGTGATATTTCCCGCCCCTGCCGCCAGTTTGTAGTCACGCAGAAACTCCGCATCAGCCCCGGTGATGGTAAAGGTTCCGGCATCGGAGGCCAGCAGGCGGTTAAAGAGCAGGTCTGCCGTTTGGCCGTCTAGGGTGATGGAACCCGACCCCGCAGACAGTTTGCTATCCTTGAGCAACGAAGCCGCTTGTCCGGTCACGGTGAACGATCCCGATTCTGCCGACAGGGTGTAACCACCGAGCGGGGTATAGGTCAGAGTGACATCATAGCCGGTGAGAGCTACCGAGCCAGCATCGGCGCTTAACAGCCTATCGAGAAGCAGGGAAGCGTCTTGACCTGTGATGGTGTAAGACCCCGCCTCTGCCGCCAGTAGAGCATCCCGCAGCAAAGATACATTCTGCCCGCTCAAAACAACGGAACCGGACCCCGCCGCAATGATGCTGTCTTTGAGTAGTGCCGCCGCTTGGCCGGTCGTTGTGTAGGAACCACTGGACGCTGTGAGGGTGTAGCCGCTTGACGAATCGTCAGGCACCAGCCCCGCCGTGATGAAAAACTTGTTGGCCCCAGTGCTGGCGCTGTCGTTGGGCGTTAAACCCGCTGTGATGTAAAACTTATTAGTCGCCATCAGCTCGGTAACTCCACCTCAACACGGCGCATGGTCGCAGAAGAGGTCAGGTTATAGTCGTCATTGTCAGCATCGTTGTAACCAATAGTGCCGGTTGTTTCGTTGGTGTCTGTTCCATCGTCCCGAATCGCGTCGAGCGTACCGTTAGTTTGTCCGGTCGTGTTGCTGTTGATAAAATTCCAGCCATACGGCACCAGTGGAGGACCGCTGTTTTTAATGCCGTATCCGCTATTGTTAGTGATTCGGTTAGCCAAAAGAAGCGCTAAATCGTTGCCAGAGGTCAATTCGATCCCGTCAGCGTTGCCCTCGAAGACGCTTCCCTTAACTATCAAAAAGGAACTGTCGTTACACAGACCCTCTCCGGCATTGTCATAAACTAAGCAGGAGTCAATAACCTGCACAGTGTATGAGGAAGGGTCCAAATTGAAGCCCCTAGCGGTATTGTTGTGAGACACGCAAAGATAAAAAAACGCGAATCTGTATGGTCTATAAAACCCAGAACTGCCGTTGTTGTGTGCTACACACTTGATGCAATGCACCCCAGCATAACCGCTGTAGTAGAAGTCAAAGCCGTGACTGCTATTGTTGTGAGACGAGCAGTTAACTAAAACAATACCTTCAAAATTAGAGCTTGCCGCATCGAAGCCGCTGCTTGTCCCGTTTTTAACTTCGACGTTCTCAAACCACAGGTAATTCTTGGTGTTGATATACACACCACTTGCCGCTGCCGAGTTGCAATCCAGCACAAAGCGAGTACCGTCATTGGCCCCCGAAGCATTACAGCCGATAAACTTAATAAAGCCGCCGGTCGTGTCGTCGCCGCTGTTGGTGTCGAAGTCGATCTTTACAGTCAGAGTTTGAGTGCCACGACAGTAAACAATATCTCCCGCTGTGGCTGTATCGGCAGCAGACNNCTGTAGAGAAGTCCAGGCATTTGTCCAATCCGCTCCTGTCGCACTCCCTGTCGCCGCTGGGTCTACATAATATGTGGACATTTACAGCACCTTGTCTTCGTAGTGATAAATCGTCTCGACCACTTCGCCGTCAACTTCCAAAATGTCCGTATCCACCACATGGTCGCAGTCTTCCGCACATTGAGTAATCGGCAGCTCTGGATGAAGACGGGAACAGCGGGACACTTGAGTAACATTGCAGCCGATAACGTCAGCATCCGCAGGGACCGTGCAGTTGGTCAGGTTGCAGTTTTGAAAAGTCAGGCCCGCTACACCCTCGAAAATCGCTGTATCCGGTTCGTATTGCGTGAAATTACAGTCCGTGAGCACCTGTCCGTTTTCGACGGCTGGAAGGGACCGAGAGCCAGAATAATTAGACATTTAACCCTCCAGAAGATTTTTAAAGAACCCGTCCAAACCTTTGTAGATGTCGTATAACTCATTCAGTACAGGATCTTTACCGGACTGATAGAGTTTTTTGAGCTGCGCGGGAGAAAGCTTGTCGAGGAACGGCTTACGGGCTACCAGTTGAGCAGCGGCTTGCGTCCTGAATGTCTGCGCCTTGGTTAGCGCAAGAGCTTGGTTGGTTAAGCTATGAGTCGCCATTGTCCACCTTTCGTATCTTGCCTCTAGCGAAAGCCTTGTGAAAAAACACCTTCCAGCCTTTGAGCGGTCGCAGCGGTTGCCAATGCACCGCGCCCTTAACCTCTTTGCACCAGCCGAAATGGGGCAGGTATTTGCACCAATTTGACCGCCTGACCCACAAATAACCGCCGCGTTGGTGCCAGAGTTTTAGAGCGTGGTAGATACATTTCATAGCCAAAGCATCCCGTTCTTTCTAGCTTCACCGCCGCCAAAAGCTAGAGTCGCCCAAAACCAACGCCTCCCCTGCCATTTGCGGCCCTCTTCGGTCAAAACGTCCTGAAGAACTTGGCTGCATTGCCAGTTGGTTATCTTGGTGCCATCATCCCACTTACCTGTCTTGCACAGCTTGTCATGCACCCACCAGCCCCGCGAAACAACGTCGAAGGCTCCTGTGGCTCCATCCGAAGTATCGCCAGCATCAACGGTGATCGGTTTCCCGTATCGCTTGGAGTAGTAAACTATCGTGGTGTTGAGCCGGTAGTTGCCGTCACCGAGGATCATCTGATTTATTTGGTATTCCATCGCTTGTCCTTTAGGCATTGTTTGCATTTGCCGGTGTAGGCTTTGCCACACAGTTTGCACTTGTACCAATCACGCACTAATCACCCTCCCGCCGTAAATGAGTTGGCCGTTAATGATCGGGATCGGTTCGGCAAAGTATTGGCTCCCGTTGCGCTCAAAGCTAACGAGGGTGATGCCATGCTGCCAATCGGCCACGCCGGAAATATATTCAGGGTTGAGGTCACATAAGCATCCGCTCTCTAGCCATGTGTAGGAACCTCCCCGCTTCCGTGTGTAGAATGCTCCGAGTCGGTGAGTATGGCCTGTCACCCCCGCGCAACCTTCCTTGTCAAATTCTCCCTTGGCGGTATATGCCGAGTGCTTACGGACCAAATCGCCATGCTTAAACAGGACACCTTTGTGGTGCCAGTTTTCCCGAAACTCAATATCGAGTTCTTGAAGTTCCAGCAAGTTTTCAATCTTCAAGGCTCGCAGCGAGGCAAGCGGTCTGCCCTCGGTCCACAGGAATCTGCGCAGCCGGTCAAGGTGGTTGCTCTCAAGCAAGATAAAGCGTGACTCAGGGCAATACCTTCTCAGCCGTCTAAGGTACGCTGTGGCCTTGTCCAGTTCGTCCTGTAGTGTTTCTTTCCTGGCTGGGTCTTGGTTGAATCGACTCAGGTCGTAAAAGTCGTGGATTTCATGCAGGGCAATTACGTCTGGCTGAATAGCCTTGCAGAAATTCAGGGCACAATTAACGGCTCTTTCGTCTTCGTAGGGCACATGCCAATCGGTGAGAGACACAACGGTTTCCAGCGTCTCGCGCTTGTTGCGTAGAAACGTCCTCGCTCGCTTGGTGCCGACTTGTGCCATCTCCGCTAGTTTGTCGCGGCCTATGCCCTGCGGGTTCTCACGATAGACCGATTCCATGCGCTGTTCTGGTGTCATTCGCTCCCCATCGATTCGGTGACTTTGAACGTCTTGCGCTCGCCGTACTCTTCCTGCTTGCCCTTGTTCCACTGCTGCACGGGGCGAAAGAAGCCGCAAACTCTGGAATAGCACTCGACCGGTGCGCTACACTTCTTCTTCTCGCTCACTCTCTAACCTCCTGAATGTCGGGTTGCGGCAGTCATCCCCGAACTTGACGACATGGCATACCTGCGCGCATTCGTATTTCTCGGCGCAGAAATAACAACAGCGATCCTCTTGCTTCAGTTCGCAAAAGCAACTCATCACGCCTCCATCAATAGATCCAAATTACGTTCTGGTCTTTCTCCGCGTCAGCGTCCACATGGATAAAGTCTTTGCCGATGCCGATTCGGGTAAAGCCTGCCTTAACCAATCCAGACAGCACCAGCGCCCTCTGACGGCTACCATTAACGGCAATATCTGCGGCCAGCCCCTTGATATGCGAGGAGGTAGGTTTAGAATTAACGGCAGCATTGTGAGCGGGGCATCGATAGCCAGAAGATATCTTGAACGGCGCTCCGGCAATCTTCCGCGCCTTGTTCAGCCGCAATAAAAAAGCGGAACCGATTTTCTCAGCCCCGCAGCACCGACAAGCGAACTCGCCTTTTTTGAAATATGCGCTCATTCAATACCTTCCAGCTTGTCAATTCGCGCCCATGCGTGTTCAAGCGACGTCGCTACCGACTCAGACCTTTGAGCCGTAACAGCGACGGCCTTGTCTAGTTCCCGCAACTGCCCGTTAATCGAGACGTACACGGTTGTTGTGCCTCCGAGAGCAATAACCATCATGGCAATGAGGAGATTTAGCCGACCGATTAGGCCGCTGTGTTCGGTGCAGTTGGTGTGCGGGGAATCGGGCATTGGCGCTCCAATAGAAAAACCCCTTGAGAAAACAAGGGGTGCGGTATACTGTTAGCAGATGTTTAACAACAAACCAATAGGAGTGTGCCCTAATGAAATGCTTTTTCCTTTTAATGGTAATGCTTACCGCTGGGTGCTCAACCACAAGCGGCCTGCGTGAAACGAGCCCAACAAGAACCGAACACATCAATGGGAACTATGAACAGTTAGCAAACTGTTCCCTAAACAACTTTGACGAAAACAGCCAGCTTAGCCACAACTTGAGGGTCAATAAGGCCAAACAAACCGCTAGGGTTTTTGTCGTCAACCCAGATTCTTTCAACACAGTGTGCGAATTTTTCTTCGTCCAGAAAGGGCCCGTTGTTGTAGTGGAAAGTCGGGGAATGTTTACACTCTCTGGAAGAGGCGGTTGGCCGAACTATTACTGGCCTAGTGTCATGACGTGCTCACAGTAACCATCACTACCAGTCTGCCGCCATCTTGACCACGTTGGCTCCGTCGCAGCGCAGCCAACCTTCCTGCCCTGTCGTTACGGTCGGGCCGGTGCCACCGCTGGTCTTTGGCACAAGAGACTGCGCTGTAGAGTTGACGAAGTAAAACACCTTGCTTGCGGTGGGCACGATGATGTTTCGGGCGGTGGTCAGCACCACTCCGGCGTCGGTGATCTCCACCACCTTGTTGACTAGGTCGGCGGCGCTAAGAGTGTAGTCGGCGTCGCTGGCCATGTCATGCGTTGCCGTGCCGTTGATGGCGGTCGCGTTGGTGGCGATGTCCGTTGCGTTAGTGGTTATGGCGGCATCAAGCTCGCCTAGTGGCACGTTGATCTGCGATGCTTGAAAAGAAAAGGAGGTCGTGATTGTCGTATAATGATTAGCCGACATTCTGCGCCCCTTTCATCAAACCGGCCGGCAGGGAGGCAACCATGTTCTTCACCACCGCGTCAACCTCGCGCATCTGCTTTTGTCCCGCCTGGTTGGTCGCCGCAACCTGCCGGTTGAGCTCTTTCAGCTCGGCCAATATCTGCTCAAGTAGTGCTTCCATGTGTCTCCTAAATCATAATGTCGTTGCTGGCATCGCGCAGCAGGATAACGGTCTGCATCTGCACATCGGGGTTCTGGGTCAGGCTGAATTTCAGCCGGGGGCTTTCGTCGCCGGGGTCGTTCTGCCCCCGCGCATAGGTAAATGTGGTGCTGTTGCTGCCGGTGCCGGTGTAGTTGGTTTCGGTGCTGTTGCCGTCCAGGGTGCCGTTACCATCCACAAACTCGCCGTAAATGCCCCAGTTGGTGCCGGTAATGGCCCGCCCGTATTGGTCGAGCACGGCGACGGTGATGGTGGTGGAGGTTTCCGCCCAGGCCAGATCGTCGTCGGCCACGGTCACGTTCAGGGTTGATGCCACCGGCTCGGCAAAGGGGCGGTTGATGAGGCCATCGGTGATGTCCGTGGTATCGGGGGGAATAAATATCCAGCCGAGCGCCACATGGTCCGTGGGCGTGTCGGGCATCACCGGTGTGGCGGCGCCGGTGCCCTTGATAAGATCCACAGTCCCATCGGTGCCGACCGCCAGCAGATCGAAACGGTACAGTGTCGAGCTGGCTGCATCGATGGCTTTGACGCAGTGCGTGGTGTCAATCGGCACACCCATGGCGGCGGTGGCGATATTGGTTTCTGCCGCTGTCATTGCCGACAGGGTGTAGGTGGTGCCGTCGATCCGGTAGGTGCCGGTTTCGATGTAGATGTACATCCCCGCGTCCGTCGCCTTGACCTTGCAGCCGCCAAGCACCGCGTCCGGCCCAGCCTGCGCGACGGGGAACATCGCCGCCCCGGTAGGGGTCGGAATGGCCGCGCCGTTGCCGACGATCACCACCCGGTTGCGGTTGCCGCCGACATGCTGAATCCTGACCGCGTTGCCCGGCTTGAGGTAGGTCGGGGTCTGCTGCCAGTTTTCGGGGTACTGGGCTTTTATCAGCGTGTTGCTGCCCTGAATCTTCACCCGGCAATATTTGTCATCGGGGAAGATGTCCCACAGGATCGCGTCCCGCGTCTCGATGCGCTTGGCGGTTTCGCGCTGGGTTCTCTGCCTTAAAAACCGCTTGCCATACTGATGCAACATCAAATCACCCACCCTTCGATGTCATCGATAAAATGCCCGCCCTTGGTCGGCAGATAGCGCCGCTTGAGGTCGGTGACAAACATGGTCACCGTGTTGCCGGTGTGCGGGTGGGGAAAGGTGATCGTGTCGCCCACCTGGTCCTGCAAATGGGCGGTCTTGGTCAGCTTGGCGCGGCGGCGCTGCAACTTGGCGATCATCAACTCAAACTCGGCCACGTCCATGCAGNNGTGTCAGTGAGGAAGCCTTCGATCTTGTTGGCGACCACTACGCCGATGCGCTGTTGCAGGTCGAGGTCGTCGGCCTGCCCCGAAACGGAGCGCCGCACATAGCCCACCGGCCTGCCGTAAATCTCATATTGATAGTTACCCACCGAGCCGAGGACCATCAGCGACAGGTAGAGGCCGACGCCCTCGATAAGGCGACCGTAGGGAATGGTGTAGCCGCCGCCGATGCCGACCGTCACATCGCCAAGTTTGTTGCCTGCGAAATACATGGCGATGGCGCTGACCAACACCGGCACCAGATTCGGCGCGGAAATCTCCACCACGCAATACTGGTCATCCTCGTCGACCTCCTCGATGCTCTCGCGCACATCCCCGGCCATCTGAAACAGGATGCCCGTCGAACTTTCCAAGACCTCCAGGCGCGGGAATCTAACCCGCCGGCTTTTGTCGCCGCTGTACCAGACCGTCTTGTCCTTCTTGAATCCCCACCAGCCCACCGTACCCGACAGGTCAGTGATGCGCTCCTCATTGTAGAGCACCTCGGTATCGCTGAGGCTTTCGCCAGTGACCACAATGCGGTTGACGAAATCGGAAAACGAATCATCCGGCGTAAAGTTGATGATATTGGTGGTGTCCGTATAGGCGTGGTCCACGCTGTTGCTGTCGGAGATCAACCGCGCAGTGAGCTTGTCGTCAACATCCAGCGTCAGGAAGTAGCCGAAGCGGTTGGCGATCTGCTCCACGATATCCTTGAGCCGGGTGTCAATCCACTGGGCGTCGAAGGTGAAGCGCCCGGCAAAAGTCGGCAGGTTGTAGTCGTCGGTGGTATCGCCCATCTCTGCGGTGACAAGACTCTTAATGGCGTCTTCGGGGTAGGTTTCGCTCAGGGCCGAAACATCAACCTCGTGGGCGTCCCACAGGCAGCGGCGGTCATAGGCGATAACCTTGGCCAGCGGGTAGTTGCCCTTCTGGTAGGTGGTGGAAATCTCGCTGACAAGGAAGCTGCCCTGGTTGGCGTAATAATCGACCGTGGAAACCGTCTCGCCCATCCGCAAGGTCGCCTTGTGGCCCTTCTGTAGATAGAAGTTGAGGATTGAGGAGGTATTAGCCGGGTCGAACAGGTGGCCGTGACTGAGGGTAAACTCCAACCGGTTGGGCGAGCCGTCGATGCTGCGGGTCACGCTCAGTTCGCCGGTCAGGTACTTGAGGCAGTCGAGTTCAGCGCTGTCCTTGTCCCACTTGACCCAGTTTTCCGTATTGGTGGAGTCGGTCCAGGTGGTATAGACCGCATCGCTGGCGTCGATGGCCATTGCCGGCTTGCTGGCCTCGTAGCCGTAGATCATCGTCGCCGGAGCGCCAAAGGCCCAGGATGTCGTGTATTCGCCGGTGCAATACTTGACAATATCCAGGGTGCCATTTCTAGGCAGCATCCACATTGCCCCCGCGGTACTTACACCAGAGGCCGTTTGGCGAGGCAAGAAAAATACATCAGCCGTTGGATAATAAGTTGGAACATAATTAGGGTGACTACTGGCACAACTGACTAGATCAGCATAAGAAGTCCAAGCCTTGGTGGTGACATTAAATACCGCAAGACCTTCCTCGCCCCATAGAATGATTTCGCTGGTAGCAGCACAATAGGACATATTGTGGAAGCCGTTAGTGGAGGCATCAAACCAGGTTGGCTCGTGGTAGATGATCTGGTCAGTATCTAAATCGATTTCCGCCAAACCCTTCTTATACAGGTCAGAGGCGTAGTCATTCGTCCAGTTAACCAGGGCGTAGAACTTATCATTGATATAGAGGCCATCAAAAAAGCCACCATAGGGAAATTCTGGATAATTTGCCCTGTTATACTTTTTCAGTAAAGCATTCTCGGAGGGAACCCACGCCTTCAAATAGCCATTTTCACCACCACGGACAGCCATAAATAAATCACTGTCAGGGTAGGCTTTGGCCCTTGTGAAATTGGTAGCATTAAACCCGCCAGAGTAATCCTCAATAAGCGTAGTGAAATCATACGGCGGGGTGGTATCTGTCAGGTCAATATAGCCGTACTGTATTTCGTAGTTATAGGCATAATTAGAACCAAGGGCGACATAAAGCTTGTTGTTCGTTAAGTCGATCTGGGTAAACTTAATGTGGCTGTGAAACTGCGGGGAGCCCATGCCCGTCAGTCGGTCAATATTGACATTCAGGGCAGCACCAGACCCATACGTCCCAGACAAATCCTCAAAATAATAAGCTGTAATTACATCAGTCTGGGTGTTAATAACGCACACGCCATCGTCGGCATGAATTACGATAAGACGCTCTTCGCCAATACCGTTGACTGTGCTGCTTGAGGTGTCCGTAAAATATTGGGGTATTGCCGGGGTGGAGTTTGCGTCATAGTACTTGTCGATGGTGAAAGTATCTAAATCAACCACCATGGCCACGGCATCCACGGTTGATCCGCCAGTACTGGCAAAATACAATTTGCCCGTAGTTTCGGAAACCCAGCAGCAACCCAGCTCCCAGTCATCCGAGCTAACATCACTTTTATCCAGACTCAGGCTTGTATTCTGCTCAAGCATGGATACCATCAAGCTGCCATCGGATTTTTGAACCAGGTCCGGCTGGCTGAAATCCTTGCTCATGTTGGTGTTGGTCGTGATGGCGACCGCATTGCTCCATGTGGAAAGGTCCGAACTGGTGGAATAATAGAGATTGTAAATAGAGCCGGAATCGTTCTTGGTGCTTTCGTAACTGAACACCATGAAATACGAGTTGTCGGCGAGCTTGAGTATCTTCGGGTCTTTGATGATTCTGGTGCTGGTCAGCCCTCCAATCGACAGGGCGGCAGGACTGCCCCAGGTCGAGAAGTCCGTCGATGCGGACATATAGAGATACCAGTTGGCGCCGTCCGTCGCTTCGGGCCAGAAGGCGGCAAAATCATTCGTGCCCTTCTTTAGAGCCGCCACGCCGGAACTGAAATAGGCCGTGTCTGAATCACTAACCAGATTGTCGGCCAGTTTGGTGCCGGTGCTGCTGACCTTGTACGAGCGGATGTCTATGTCGCTGCTGTTGTGCCGGGTGCAGATGACGCCTATATTGTCCGAAGAATCCAGCACAATGGCGTCGAGGTTTTCAATGACCTGATAGGCTTCGTCGTCCACCGCCACAAATGCGTCGAAGGTGGTCTGGTCGGTATCAGAGAACACCACCCGCAGTTCTTTGTTGTCGCCGTTGCTGCCCCGCCCGCTGTGGACAATGACCAGCCGCCCGTCACTGAGCAGCAACGGTTGCGAGCAGTCCTGGTCGTTGTCGTGGGTCAGGTAGTTGCCGGTGAGAGGGTAGTCTTCCACCGACTTGCTGACGGTCAGATCGACTATCGGCCGGTGGTTGTCGCCGTCCTGCGCGGTCTGTAATGTCGAGTCGAGCGTTAATGCCATTAAAGAACCTCACTCAAAACGAGCAGGGAAAGGGTCACGTTTTGCCGGTAGGTACCGGACAGATAGAGCCAGTATTCACCGTGCAGGGCGGTCACTTCGACGTTGTAGGTCTTGCCCTCCCCGTCTTGTGGGTTAAGCACCACGGGGGCGTCGGCCTCTAGCAGGGTTTGCAGTTCGCTGTATTGGTCGGTAGATGTCTGCGTCCAGGTCAGCTCCAACTCCTTACCGACGATGGACGCACCCCAGGAAAAGAACGCCAGCGATGAATAAGTCTCCACCGCTGCGCTCTTGCGCTCCGGTGTCATCAGATCGCCAACGGCGGTCGGGTTGTCTTCAAAGGTGTACGATCCTAAAACCATTCTTGACATTAGGCATATCTCCGCATCGCTTCAAGGCAGGCGTTCTCAACCATCCCCGGCAGATTAGCCAGCAGTTGCTTGCTGCCACCGTCGATGTTGCCGATGGGTACGCTGATTGAGGTGCCACCGCCTAGCTTGTTGTTAGCGACCACGTTACCGGATGTTTGCGGCATGAACAGTTCCGGCCCGCGCTCCCCGACAAGGTAGGCACTCCCCGCCATGACCGGCCCGCCAAGGGCGCGAGCTCCCCCGAAGATTCCGCCCAGGAGGCCTCCAAGGTCGCCCCCTTTGCCAAACTCCGAGCCGAACAGCCCACCCATCATCTTGACCGATGCCCAATCCGCGAGCATCCGGTTGACCATCTTGCGGAAGGAATCGCCCAAGTCGGTAAAATTGCCTTCCAGTGTGTCGAAAAAGAAATCGGAGGCGACGTTCTGCATGGAGCGGAAGGCTTCCTTGGTGAACTCCGACAGTTCCGTAGTTGTTTCCTGCATCTTAGCCACAGTAGCGGCGTAATCGGCTTCCAGTCGGTTGAAGGCGCGGCGATAGGTTTCGGGGTCAAGGTCCAGCACATCCAGTTCGGCAATGCCCTCTTCGCGTCTCTCAAACGGGGTCTTGACGGACTCGAATATTTCTGCGGCACGAATCGCTAACAGCTGGCNNGCGGCGTCCTGTGCGGCTTTTTGCTGCTCAAGCCCCCGCACCAGAACGGCGATGGTGCGGCCCGTCTCGCTATTGATGGCCACGCCAGCTTTTTTCAGTTCGTTGTAAACCCGCTGCTCAGTGACGACGCGGCCAAGTTGTTCTTGTTCAAAGCGGAGTTGCTTGATGACATTATCTGCGGCCTGGCTGAGAGGAGGCGGTTTAGGCTTGTCGTCGTCTTCGGTTCCCGGCTCGCCCCATGACCCAGTAGCGCCATGCTGCACCGGGTCGGCGATCAGCTTGCTAATACCCTCCATAATTGCGCGGACTTCACGAATGATTGGCATGTTGTCGTTGATCTTTTTTAGCCATCCTCCCGTCCATTCGTTCAGCCCCTTGAACGCATCGGCGGCTTTAACGCCAAGCTCGGCAACGTCGGCAAGGAGCCCAACGAAGGCTTTTAGGTCTGGCACTACTTTGGCGAGGCTTTCAGCCAAGCTGCTTATTTGCGGGGCTATCTCGGCAATGGCCACGGTGGTGCGGGTGCGAATAACCTGCCCCAGCGCCGACATCTGGTCCTTGGCGTCTTCTGCTTTTCGCAGCAAACTACCATCAATAACGATGCCGAGCTGTTTGGCCTTCTTGCGCCACGCCTCAAGCCCTGCCCCGCCATCTTTGAGCGCAGCAGCCATGCTAACACCAGCAGTGCGAGAAAATGCAGCAGCGGCAAGGGCGGCGCGGTCTGCATCGTTCTTAACCCCTCCAAGCGCCTGCATGAAAATATCCAGAGCTTGTTCGTTGGACTCTGCCGAAGTCAAAGAATCCAGCAGTGCCTGGTCGTACTTTCTAAGATATGTTACAAGTGCGCCGGTGCCAGACCTAGCTTCACCGAGCCGCTTAGTAAACGCCATCAGCGCGGTAGTGGCCTGCTGCTGGTTAACGTCGAACTTGTCCAGAGCGAAGGTCAATTCTTGATAGGTGCCGGTGGCGATGTTCGCCTTGTTGGCGTTCTTGGCGATAGCGTCAGCGGCGTCTATGGAGGACTTGACAAGCCTGGTTAGCCCCGCCGCACTCAGACCCGCCGCCATCGACAGGCCGACGCCCTTAAAG